>Ga0164296_1000613_pt1 | contig 41512 bp, 35 predicted proteins | sample GEODES057metaG_FD_113533 | JGI IMG/M metagenome (GOLD analysis project Ga0164296, IMG submission 113533) | Dystrophic lake water microbial communities from Trout Bog Lake, Wisconsin, USA - GEODES057 metaG | ecosystem: Environmental > Aquatic > Freshwater > Lake | place: USA: Trout Bog Lake...
CTGGTGAAGATTGGACTTGCTATCGGGCCACAGGTTGAGATGTACCAGGAAAAGCAACGTCAGTTGCCTATTGATATGGGTTTTGCCCATGTTGAAGAACGCGAAATAGAATTTGTTATTCCTGATGGCTATACGATCAACAACCTGAACGACCTTAAAATATCAGAGACCTACAAAGAAAACGGCGAATTGACCATGGGCTTTGTTTCTGATTATAAAATTAACGGTAAAGTTCTGTCGATCCATATCATGGAAGAATACCGCAAATTCAGCTATCCGCTCAGTCAGTTCGAACAGTTTAAAAAAGTGATCAATGCTTCTTCCGATTTTAATAAGGTAGTGTTGGTTTTGCAAAAGAAAGCTTAAAGATAGGATCAGCATATAGGCCTGATATGGATGCATGTTCGGGTAGGATGAATCAGATATAAACTTGCCGGCTTTTTTAACGTAGACAGTAAACCGATCATTTTTATTTATTGACGTGTTATTTTCAATGGGCAAGCAATTATCATCAAACCCGATCAAAAGCATAATACTTTGTGTATTGCTGCTGGCTCTTTTTTCCTGCAAGCGTAATCCTGGCCCGGGGCCAACTGTAAACAATTCGCCATATGCCGTTTCAGGCACCCGGATCTTATATCAATCAAAAGCTATCCAACTGATCGGTGCCAATGCTTTCCATGTCTTTAGCGCAGGTGGCTCGGATATGCAGAGCTGGCATATGGATGTTGCGCGTGAGTTTATTGGAAACGTTAAAGAAACTCCTTTGTCCGGTTCGGTCATTAAAGATTCAAACGGTTCGTATTTATATTCCCTGCAAACCATTGTAGATAGTAACCGTAAAGCTGGCCGTATTACCATAATCGGGGCCTTTGGATGGGACGGTACAGGCAATACAATGTTCACTGGTACCCGTCCAACCCAAACCTCGTGGTGGTCATCCTTCGAAAGTAAACTACAACAATGGGCCGTTCAGTTTAAAGACCAACCCGATGTTTGGCTTGAAGTTTGGAACGAACCGTACCGGTATGATGGCGCCGATGGCTATACTGATGATATATGGATGAGCGATATGAATGCCTTAGTGGCTATAGTCAGAAATGCGGGTAACAATAATATCGTGCTGGTACCCTGTGCAAAACAGGGTCAGGATGAGACGGTGCTGATCAATAAAGGGAAGTCGTTTTTAAATGGAAAGAGCAATATCATTTTTGATGTACATGCTTATGAACGATGGCTATTGGATGCGCCGGCAAATATTGGTACACGTTTAGGCCTTTTGCAGCAGCAGGGCTTAGCCCTGATATTTGGCGAAACTGCACCCATGAATGCCGGGACATTGATGAACCCCCAGCCTTTTCTGGATTCGGCTTACCATCGTGGTCTGTCCATTTGTGCCTGGACCTGGAAATATTCCAATACCGATCAGGATGCGCTGCTCGGCACCGACGGTTCGCCTAATAACAACAACAACAATAACTGGGGCTCGACCTATAAAGCATTTGCAGCACAAAGCCGGAATCCCTGAAATATTGCGATGCTGTTTTGAAGGTATTACACCGGATAAAAAGAAAGGTGAGCCAGCTCATCCATTCACCCCATCAAACCTTTATTATTATACGATTCGATTTGCTAATTTGCGAGCCAGATCAGCGATATGAACAGCAAGTTTGACCCATTCATAAAAGATAAAGGCTTCGTTATTCTCGACGGAGCGATGGCAACAGAATTGGAGGCGCGCGGCGCCGATTTAAACCACTCCTTATGGTCGGCCAGGTTATTGATGGAGGCTCCCGAACTGATCAAACAGGTACATTATGATTATTTACAGGCAGGTGCCGATGTGATAACCACAGCCAGCTATCAGGCGAGTTTTGCGGGTTTTGCAAGCCAGGGCTATTCAGAGGAACAGGCCATAGCATTGATGAAACTGAGCTCAAAACTGGCAATAGATGCGCGTACCGAAGCTTTGAATGCGAATCTTCATTCCATCAGGCCACTGGTGGCTGCTTCCATTGGCCCCTTTGGAGCATCGCTTGCTGATGGCTCTGAATACCGGGGCGATTATGGGGTGAATATTGAATTTTTGAAATCCTTTCATCGTCGGCGCATGCAGGTTTTAATAGCTTCGGGCGTAGATATATTGGCCTGTGAAACTATCCCCTGTATCGAAGAAGCTATTGCCCTGAAAGAATTACTTGAAGAGTTCCCTGAAACACAAGCCTGGATCAGTTTCAGTTGTAAAGATGAAAGCCATATCAGCAGCGGTGAGCTATTTGCGGATGCTGTTCAATTAATGGATAGATCAAGCCAAATTGTGGCCATTGGTGTAAATTGTACTGCGCCTCAGTATATCGAATCATTGGTAAAAATTGGTAAAGGCAATACAAGCAAACCCATATTGGTTTATCCAAATAAGGGTGAAACCTATAACCCGGTTGAAAAGATCTGGATACCCTCGGCAACCGGGCATTCGCATTTTATTGATGATGCAAAGGTTTGGTTCTCGGCTGGTTCAACAATTATCGGCGGCTGCTGCCGTACTACACCTGCTGATATCAGTGAACTTAAACAATTAAGCTAAAACAACTGGCAAAGTAGCTAACGCATCAAAACTGAAGGGCAGTTATATCCACATATTTTATTTCAGCCCGTATACCACAACCATTTTTGATAGCGTCGGAACAAAAACATGGCCATTTGCGATGGTTACTGTAGAAAACTTTGCAAAATTCCCCGGATTGTCATTACTGTTCTGTGCGCTGTTCCAAAGCTCTTTGGTGATATTGCTGGCGTCAAATGCAGCCAGGATGGTTTGGTTGCCTGCTGCCGCAGAAATATAGTAAGCCCAAACAATACCGGTTCCGGCTGTTGTGCCATTAGATGATACAGACAGGAAGGCGCCCAGTTCATTAACCGGTCCGGCACCGGAATTCAGCACTTGCGAGGGCGTCAGTTTGCCGCTACCGGGATTGAATTGCAGCGAACGCAATTCATCATTTTCAGACCAAACATATACATATTCGCCTGTTGGACCTTTATAATATGCAGGCTGACAATGCAGGCTTACATTTAGCGGAATGATCTGTTGTACCTGATTGCCCTGGGTTGAATAGCCACCCATATTATCTTTATTCAGCAGGTATAAATTCCCGTCTTTTGCTCCGGTTAAAAAATAATTGGAATTTGGGATCAGGAAGGCACCCATAACACCATAATCAAGGTCATTTAGATCCATGTTATAATAATCATAGGGTGTAAAATAACTGCTTACCTGTAAGCTGTTGCCCGAAGGGCTTAATTTAAGCGCACTCTCTCCACGGTTAAGCATATTGGTTGGGTCGCTGTTAACCGTGCCTGGCAGGGTGCCGTTGATAGTAGCTGCAAACGGATCGTTACCAACAGTACCATTACCCGTAACTACGTAAAGATTCCCCTGAGCATCGGCTGCCGGACCCTGGCCGCTTTCCCATATACCGCCAGCTTCACCCGAAGGCGTATCATTGTATAAATTTTTTAATTGCAGGGTATGCGCATCATAGCCAAATATCCAACCATGGTAGGGGTTCCAATCGCAATGAGAAGCATAGGTAATATATACTGTACCATTGGTAAGTGTCAATGCCTGCCGTTGGTTTTCGCGCAGGGGGTCGAAACTAACTACACCGTTCACACTTCCATCACCATTACCCGGTACACTTCCAGTTATAAGTACGGGGCTCCCCGGCTTTTCGCTGCCGTTTGAAAGGTTAACCGCATGGAGGTATTGATAGAATTTATTACCCTGATAGCTTTTTGCCACAAAATAAATAGTTTGTGTAGCCGAATCTATCACTGGCGTGCCTGTTATACCTACATGATTATTAAAGCCCCAATAAGGATTGCACCATGACGAGGTCATTTGTGTAGTATTGGGTGGGTTCATACCGGGCTGGGTATAGTTTACTTTCCAGTAAAAGCTGCCATTGTCGGCATCATATGCATAAACAGTATTGTTGGTAGTTGAAATCAGTACCACGTTATGCAAACCGCCAGCGATATTCAAGTTAGCGTAAATGAGTGGTTGGGTAAATACATCATCATCAACCAAAAGGTCAAAAACCCGCCCGAATTGGCTTGGATTTACATTGCTGGTTGTGAGTGCCGCTTCGCGGTTATTAAGTCCGGCCCGGGTATTATCATTATGCTGCGTAAGTACTGATACGTGCTGCCAGTTATTATAGCCTGAAATGCCGTTGCTGCCATTATTACCGGCATCCTTTTTTTTACAGGCCAGCATCACTATAGGAAACAATAGTAGTATGAGTTTGCCGTTTCTTAAATTGATCATTAATGAAAATTTGGTTCAGTTGGCTTTAAGGCGACCCGCTCAAGCCGCAATTGCGATTTTAGCCGGGCGACAAAAATTAAAGATAGAAAAATAAAGCGTTTTGTGCTGTAGTTAAGCTTCGGGGCCCGAACAAAAAAAGGCATACAACTGTTTTGGTGAGGAAAACAGCTTTGTATGCCTTTTAAATAATATTGAGATTAAGACTTAGCTACTTAAAGCCAAGGCTAACCGATACAACATCTGAAACCAGATCGGTAGTTTGCGAGTAGTGCCCGTATCGTAGTTCAAGTTCGTGTAAACCTTGTATGCCAAAAACTCCTTTAGGTGGTGCCATACGGATACCTACACCATAAAAATTGGTATGCAGGTTAGCATATTCATAGTTGCTGGTATAGAATTGTTCTGAAGCGGTATGCGCTTCGTAAGGCGCAAAATAGCGCGCTGCGGTTTGGTCGTAATAACGGAAAAATGGCGAAACCGAGAAAAATGGCGTGATCTTATAAGCTACTTCTATACTGGCAGTGTTTGACCTGGTTCCCCAGTTATCCAGATAATAACGATAGTAGCCTCTGAAGATCAGATTATCGCCCAGGAAATAATTTGCCCTGATACCAATAGGCAATTTATAACGCGATGAGGGCAAGTTTTCGATGGTATCCTTACCTGATTTAAAATATACCCGGTGAAACGGCAAACCCAGGTAACCTTGTTGTGCCACAACATCACCTAAAAACATGATCTGCAATCTCGAATTGATCATTTGTGCGTACGACAGTGATAAAGTACCGGTATTACGTGCACTGGTAGGAAGCGTGCTTTTACTGTTTGAAATTACACCGCCACCTATATTTACTACTTCAACATTACCGCTGGCAGTAGTAATGGTAACGGTGCCGGGTTGCGTGGTAACAGTTGTAGGTTTTGGAACAAACTCCGATGGTAGAATCATGGTCACTTTGTCAAAATACCCCTGAAGTTTAACACCAAACTCGCCGTTTTTGTCAGCGGTTTTTGTCGACCAATGGAAGTCGAGGCCCTTTGACTTGTAATTATATTCGCCCGAATAATAAGCACCGATTCCAAAAGTACTACCGGTTTTAGGGTTTTCAAGTGTCCAGTCCAGCGAAGGGTAAATACGGGTACCCGATGGGTTTGAACCCCCGTTCAATGCCACATAAGCCGCTGATGCTGAGGTATGATGGTCGAAACCTAAGCCTATAGCCAGGGTATTGTTATTGTGATATCCACCAGACCAGGCCAGGTTAAGCGTCAAACCGTTTGACATATCAGTCACATTTTCTGTGCCTATACCGCCGGTTATCGGGCTATGGTTACCCGTTTGTGAATAATAGCTTGATACAAAATTCACTTCGTCTATATGCAATTCCCTGGGGTTATAAGTTGATCTGTCATCCGATTGGTCAACAGGGGTATATAGCGAAAAAGGAGGTTTTTTTTGCAGGGTGTCTTGTTGAACCTGGGCATTAGCGCTCATTCTGCATACCAGCGCGAAACCTAAAATTGATAGATAAACTTTTTTCATTGTTGTATAAACACTCCCGCAATATTAATTACATCCGCAACCACCGCCTGTTTTGCCTGCATTTGCGCCGGCAGCAGCTTCACGATAAGATTGAAAGTTCATTTCATTTTTTTCAACCTTGCGGTTTGAAAGAGCCATTTCCGAGTCGTTCAATCTGTTTTTCTGGTATTCTTTTAAGTGAACGCAGGAGCTTAAACCCAACATAAGCATAAAGGCAACTGAAGCAATGAGCAATCGTTTTTTCATAATTAGCAATGGAAATCTTTTTAAAAAGGCCTTTGTCATAATTCCTTGTTAACAAGTATAAGGTTGTATTCTGAATTGAAAATGAAATTTCAGGTCTATAAGTGTTAAAACATATAATTTTAACTTTAATTAACACTTTGGTCACCACAATCCGGAAAACTGCTTAAAAAACAAAGGCGGACCTAAGTCCGCCTTTGCTGAAATTTAATTTATCCGAATCAGCAACAAAGAAAATTGCTGCTGAGTTGAATATTATTTTAGTATCCACATAATACCATTGATGTCATCGTTACCACCAAACTGGCTGGCAAGTGCGGCAGTATAATTGGCCGTGTTTGCAGACCGTTCTGATGATGGATATTGAAAACGTAGTGCGATACGCTGACCGTTACCAGTACCTGGTCCGGTAGTAAATGTTGGCACTCCGGTACGACGGAATTGGAAGTAAGCTTCCAGGCCCGAATGACGGAACAATGCCAGGTATTTCTGCTGCAGGATCTGGGTTAAGCCTGTTGCTCCCGGGGTATATTTAACTGCCGGTTGTGCATAATAGGTATTCCAGTTTACGTTGATGTTAAAGGTATCGTAGTTGCCAAGGTTGGCTACACCGCTTGCACCCGGACGGTAAAAATAAGCAGTATAAGTACCGTTTAAAGGGATACCATAAGATGCCTGAGATGCTTGAATACCGGCGATATAATAGTTTTCGGCATTACCAGCAACCCAACCGCGGTTGATACCTTCGGCAATATTAAATTCCTGTTCAGGAAAGCCGATCTGTATGCTTGGTTCACCGGTGAAGGTTGAATAATAGCGGTGACGGTTAAGGAATGAATAATCCTGGGCATTGGCATTGGCGTACATGATACCCAGATCGAGTCCAGGATCAGCACCAACAAATGATGAGAAATCAGTTGGATTTTGGTGCAGATCATCAACCAGGTGACGTGCAGGTTCGGCTACAGCATAAACGCGCGGATCCTGGATTGAAGTTAACAAACTGATATAGGTTTGTGATGAATTTTGCCTTGAACCATTCTGACCAAAATTATCAGGTGTTTGTGGATAATAGTTGGTTGGTGCCACAAATGCAAACTGCAGGTTATCGGCAGAGCTGGTCATTAACGGATATTTAGCCGGATTGCCAACGATAGCAGCAAATTGACTTGCTACTGCAAGATCGCTGTCGCCTGTTTTCTTGCTCAATTCAATCAGCAACCTGAGGTGGAAAGCATTGATAACTTTTTGCCATTTGTTCAGATCCCCATTAAAGAAGAAGTCACCCGAAACGCTGTTTCCGCCGGCTGCGATCAGCGCAGTAAGATCGGCGTTGGCACTTTCTAACCAGGCAAGGCTTTGCAGAAACACCGCTTTTTGCGAATCATAAGCAGGAGTAAGTTTGCCTATGCCTTGTAAAGCCTGGGTCATTGGGATATCACCTTCTTCAAGGCTCATTTTGCTGAAGAAGTACGCGCGAAAGAATTTACCCAAAGCGCTGTAAGGGTTAACTGCAGGTGAACCAGCTTTGGTAGCCTGTTGTTCCATCAATACCACGTTTTTAAGGGTAGTATAATAGTTATCGCCCGATCCAAAATCGTATTGATTATTACCGTAATAGTTGTAGTTATAAATATAGTACTGGTCATATATCTCAGCCGAATTGTCCGGAAAGTCAACCAGGTTATATAAAATGCCGTTAAGTAACAGCGAAGCCGGAACACTGGTAGGTACGTTATTATTTACCGAGTCGGCGAGGAAGGTTTTTTTACAACCGTTTGCCGTAAATAACAACAGCACCGCCGGAAGTAAATATATTTTCAAAATCTTTTTCATGATCATTTCTCCTGTTTGTGTTAGAATGATAATTTAATGTTTAGGCCGTAGCTACGAACTGAAGGTGATTGCAATGCAGTACTTGACGACGAAGAGTTAGCGTACTGGTCAAGATCTACGTCCTTAAATTCAGGATTCTTGTAGAAATACAGCAAGTTGCGGCCATAAAGCGATGCAGATGCTTTTTTAATGAAAGAGTGTTGTAACCATGATTGTGGGAAATCATAGCCAATAGTTACTTCCCTTAATTTTGCATAGGTTTCACTCATCAGGTTGGCTTCAGTAACACCATAGTATTCGCTCGCAAATTCCTGAACGAAAACCGGTGTAGTGTTAGCACCATACTGTAGCTGGCTATAGTTAAGCACTTTACCTGTACTTGAATCAAAGTTAGGAGCAACGCCGTTTGAAATAACTACACCCGGAGCTACATAACTACCTGTATAAGCCGGATTTGGTGTGATACCATTAAGCGGGAAGTTTTTCCAGTCCTGGTAACGTGCAGCACCTAAAGCTCCTTCAGCAGTCAGCGCATTTGCACCACCTTGCATCGTCTTTTTATGCATGTAGTCGGAAATTACACCACCTACGGCACCGTCAAACTGGAAGCTGATGCTTAAATTGTTGTAGTGAAACTTGTTATAGAATGACCAGTTAAAATCAGGTGTGGTATGACCTAAATTTTGTGCAACCGGGTTTCTTAATGCTTCGCCGTTAGATCCGTAGATAATGGTACCGGTTGGTGTTCTAACAAAAGCTGATCCGTATAAAATATCGGTACGATCGCCCTGACGGAAGAAAGTATTGTAGGTTGATTGTCCCGGAGGCAATTGATCATAAACCTGTTTGTAAGTAGCAATATTTGCTAATACATCCCATCCAAAACCGCTAAGGTCTTTGATCGGAACACCAGATACTGAAAACTCATAACCGGTAGTTTTGGTCTTCAACGCGTTGATATACTCGGTAGTGTAACCGGTTGAAGTTGAAATAGAGTTTGCAAGGATCTGCGGACCGTCGATATATTGGAAGGTAGTTGCAGATAAGCTTAAACGGTTATGCAGGAATTTGATATCCAAACCTTCTTCGTAGTTAACACGGGTTGAAGTTTTGATACCGCTTGCGTACAGGTTATTTGGTCCGTAACCTGCAGTTTGGCTGTTATATGGTTTAGCGGTTGAATATGAACTATTCAAAGCATAAGTTGGACCATTATACGGTGAGGTATAGATGGAACCATAACCAAGCGGGTTATTAAATAAAGATGGTCCTGTGCTGCCACCAAAAGCAGTGATCGAGCTGTAAGGCGCAGGTCCGATGGATGGACTGGTTGCGTCGCTACGGATATTTGCATAAGAGACCCTGGCTTTCAGGAAGGAGATAAAATCAGGCAGTTTAATGTAATCAGAGATCACTGTTGCTGCTGAAAGACTTGGGTACAGATAAGTAGTTGGCTGCTGGAAGGCTGATGAATACTCATTACGGATAGTTGCCGATAATGTGGCGTATTTACCGAATGAAGCGTCCAATGATGCAAATTCACTCAACTGTAACTGTGCTGAATTGAAGCTGGTAGCTTGCAAAGCATTTTGTGAGTTACTGAATGAATATACGCCCGGTACGTTCAAATAGTCGGTTGAAACCCAGCTCGAGTTGTATTTGAAACTGCGCAGGTTACTTCCGATCAAACCAGAAAAGTTAAAGAAATTAGCTACAGTATAATTGTAGTTCAAAGTCAACAAGGTATTGTTGTCGAACAGGTCGCGACGATCTTCGCGGTAATCACCTCTGTTTCCTTCACGTCCGTAAGGGTGAGCCGAGTAAGGCATATCTTCCGTACGCAAAACACTATAAGTGCTTACTTCCGATTTCAGGCTCAGGTTCAGGTTTTTGTTAAAAGTGTAAGTTCCGGCTAAATAACCATATAAATCATTTTTATGGTGACCGCGGGTCCAGATTTCAGTTAACAGGTAAGGATTATGGTAACGGGTGTACTCCTCAAAATTTGATTGTACATTGGTTTTGCCCGGCTGCCAGATGGCTTTGATATCCGGTGCGTTAACGCTCCAGTCAGCACCTGTCCAGATGGCCATGTTATAGATGATCGAGTTAGGGCCGTATTGTACATCCGGAAAATCATCTGTGCTCTGACGGTTGAAATCGACACTGGCTTCAAATTTTAATTTAGGCGTAGCATTGAATGAACCATAAAAGTTAACGTTCGCAATATCCAGGTACTGGAAAGGAATATAACTGTTCTGGTGTTGCTGTGATGCCGAAAAGCGTGTGGTGTAGTTTTCGCCTACGTCGGTTACCGCTACGTCGTTATTGGTTTGATAGCCGGTACGCAGGAAATTTGCCAGGTTATTGGCGCCACGGGCTGTCCATGGTGTTCCCTGACGTACTCCGTTAACTACCGGACTGTCATACTGTGGTATCAACTGTCCGTTGAAATAAGGACCCCAGATATCGTAATCGCTATCCACACCGCCTGGTGCGCCACCTTTACCATCAACGAATTGATAGTAAGTGTTTTCGCCCGGACCGAATGAGTGTTGTACACGTGGGAAAGCAATAAAGCCCGAGTTTACTACGGTACTGCTGTTGATCTCTACCGAAACTCCTTTTTTGTTTTTATCACCTTTTTTTGTGGTGATCAAAATTGCGCCGAATTGCGCACGGCTACCATAAAGTGCTGCTGCAGCAGGGCCTTTCAATACGGTATAAGATTCGATATCATCCGGACTCAAATCGAAAGTATCTGAATCAAATGGCAAACCGTCGATAACATATAACGAAACGGTATTACCCCGAATGGTAACGTTTGGCGTTCCCAAAATTTCGGATGTTGCACCTACCTGTAAGCCGGCTACTTTACCGATCAGGCCGTTAACCGGGTTAGGGTCGCGGGCGGTGGTCAGCTGGTCGCCATTTACAGTTTGGGTAGCATAACCTAAACGTCTGGTTTCCTTTTTAACACCGAGTGCTGTTACGGTTACTTCGCTTAGCGCTCTGGTATCCGGTGCCAGCGTAATGATGTAATTGCTTTGATCGCCAACGGTGATCTGTTGTTGCAGGTAACCGATAAAGGTGAAAGAGATCACCTGTCCTTTTTCGGCTGCAATACTAAAATGTCCGCTAACATCGGTAACAGAACCTTTGTTTGTTCCTTTGAGTGTCACGCTGACACCTGGAAGCGGTTGTTTGTTTTCGTCGGTAACTGTACCACCGATCTTGTTTTGCCCGAACAGAGTTGCCGGGATCAGGCACCATAACAATACCGTTATGAGTGGCCGAAAGTGAATGTAAAGCTGCTTCATTTGTTTCAATTAATTGATGAGAATGGATGGAAATTTCATGAAACAATACTAGCTTTAGTTTATAAATAGTAAACTAAGTTTATATTAAGTAAACCTTAAGCTTGTGTCGAGAAAATGTAAAGGGAGGGAAATTCTGTAACGCAGATATCACAATCTGCTTACACGGCGTTAATATTCAGGAAATTTAGACTACTAATTATTCTTGTGCAAATGGCTTAATGCCAGCAGTTTCAGGTGGTTGATATCCCCTAAAGGCACATTAGTTTCTTTGGCTTTATCGTCCCAATAACGCAGACGGATAAACAACTCAGCATCGGCATTTGATTCAAATTCTTTTGCTTCGACTTCGGTCATAGGGCCACCCTGGAAACCGAGTGTCGCCCGGCTGGCTTCTGACAATTGGTTATAATATTCGGGGTATTTGTAAGTAAGGTATCTTTTGGCGATCACATGGCTTTGAACCAGGGCGGCAAGCCGTTCAGAAAAACCGTGCTCGCGCAAATAATTGGCGCCCAGCTTCTCGTGCTCCATATTGCCGAAGCCATCCATGCTCACAGCTTCTCCGGCACTTGCACAAAGGTGGCCTATATCATGAAAGAATGCAGCCAGAATAACTTCATCTTCAAACCCCTCTTCTTCGGCAAGGGCAGCAGCCTGCATCATGTGCTCCAATTGCGAAACAGGTTCGCCAATATAATCTTCATCGCCATGCTTCTCGTAAAGGGCAAATACTTCACCTACAATGGTCTCTGGTTCAAAAGCGGCGTTACTCATTTTTATGGCTGTTTAATCAAATAAACAAAAGTGATGTTATTAAATTATTAAATCAACGTGATAAAATTTATATAGCATACCAAGGCTTTAAAATTACAGTTGATATCTCTGAAAATTCATAATTTTTTAATTAGGCCGATTGAAAGTATAAATTTATTTTGCGCTGCCAATTAGAAAAATTTACCCCCATATTAAAACAACAAGTCATTGAAACCATTATTGGAAGACAATATATTGTTACAGATCAGTAACAGCATAAAAGTACGCCGACGCGAAAAAAATATAACAGTTCAGGAATTGGCAACTCTGGCCAATGTGAGCAAGGGTTTGATATCACAAATTGAAAATAGCCGTACTATACCTTCACTCCTTGTATTGATCGATATTATCAAGGCCCTGGATATAGACCTGAATGAATTTTTTAAAAATATTAAAACCAATAGCAAAAACGAGCCGATCCTGGTTTTACGGAGGGGTGAATACGATCATTTTGAAAAAGAAAATGCCACCGGTTTCAGCTATCAGAGGATACTTTCGCGCTATATCGATCATTCGACCATTGATATTGTGCTGCTCGAACTTGAGCCTAATGCTACACGCCCGCTGGTAGAAACTGATGCCTACGAATATAAGTACCTGCTATGCGGTGAGGTCGACTACCATTTTGATGAGGAAACAGTAATTAAGCTTCAGGCCGGCGATTCAATTCTTTTCGACGGGCATATACCGCACACCCCGGTTAACAGAAGTAACCAGAAAGCTGTATTGCTTATTATTTATTTTTTTGGTGAGAAGAAGTAGGGGGGAATTAGTTAACCTGTGATTAGTCGACGCTTGTTAGTTAACTAATCACAAAACCTTAACATTAAATTCGTTCGGTATTAATAAACAAAGTTTAGCATTGCTCAACATAATTTGTGATGCAAAAACTTAGGGAACGGGTTGCCAAATTGCCTTATGGTGTAATATCAGTTTTGGCTGCTATATCGGCATTTGGCGCTTATACCTCCATGTATGCTTTCCGTAAGGCCTTCGCAGCAGGTACTTTCAGCGGACTTCAATACTGGCATATCGACTATAAAGTTTGGCTGGTTGTTGCTCAGGTCATCGGGTATACACTTAGTAAATTTTACGGTATCAAATTTATAGCCGAACTTAAACCCGGGGAGCGTGCAAAAAATATCCTGCTTTTAATAGGTATTGCCTGGATAGCTTTGTTATTATTTGCTATAGTTCCGGCACCCTATAATATCGTTTTCCTGCTGATCAATGGCTTTCCGCTGGGTTTGATATGGGGCCTTGTTTTTGGATACCTTGAAGGAAGAAAATCAACCGAATTTATGGCAGCTGTTTTATCCATCAGCCTCATTTTTGCCTCTGGATTCGTAAAAACCATTGCCAAGGCCCTGATGCATAATTTTGGCGTCAGCGAATTTAATATGCCTGTAATAACCGGTGCCTTGTTTGTACTGCCACTGCTACTCTTTGTTTTTATTCTGGAACTTATTCCACCACCAACCGAAGAAGATATGCGTTTGCGTACCAAACGCCAGCCCATGAACGCAGAAGAGCGCCGGAATTTTTTGCAGCGCTTTTTACCAGGCATCATACTAACACTTATTATATATGTGCTGCTGACCATCATGCGCGACGTGCGGGACAATTTCGAGGTAGAGATCTGGGGTAGTTTTGGTATCAGGGACACTACCATTTATGCAAAAACTGATACCATCATTTCTGTGATCGTTCTTGCAGCTATGAGCTTATTGATCCTCATCAGGCACAACCTCAAAGCCTTCCGGGTGATACACCTGATGATCATCGGCGGCTGTGTTCTGATTGGCGCTGGTACCGCATTATTTGTAGCCGGTTTAATAGAAGTGAAAGTTTGGATGACGCTTGCCGGGCTTGGTTTATACATGGGCTATGTGCCCTATAATGCTGTCTTTTTTGAACGCTTGCTGGCATCGTTCCATTATAAAGGCAATGTTGGTTTCCTGATTTACGTGGCAGATTCTATGGGTTATCTGGGTAGCGTAAGTGTGCTACTGGTAAAAGAACTCGGTCAGCCTGATATTAGCTGGGGAATTTTTTTTAAAACCAGTATATTAACCGTTGCAGTGGTAGGCGGTATTTGCGCCAGCCTTTCGCTACTTTATTTCTTACGGGAAGCGCGTAAGCAAAAAGACGATATTAAAGAAGATCAACTGAATATAATACCTGTATGAAAAATTCATCGGCCATAGTTATTGGCGCCGGCATCGTGGGGCTGGCTACTGCCAGGGCACTGGCGCTGCGTGGTTATCGTGTAAGCGTTTTTGAACGAAACGAAAGAGCAGTAGGTGCCTCCATCCGTAATTTTGGTATGGTATGGCCTATTGGGCAGGAAACCGGACCGCTTTTTGAAAGGGCAATGCTTTCGCGCAGCATCTGGAAAGAAATATGTAACGAAGCAGGCGTATGGCACGATGAGGTTGGATCACTACACCTGGCGTATCAGGATGACGAATTACTGGCAATCAGCGAATATGTTGATGTTAACCATGCTCATCGTGATTGTGCCTTACTGACACCGCAGCAAGCTTTGGAAAAATCACCGGCTGTAAATCCGAATGGTTTAAAAGGGGCACTTTGGAGCGGTGAAGAAATGATCGTTGAATCAAGAGTAGCCGTTGGGCAAGTTGCAGCTTATCTCGCCGAAAAATATGGTGTCGAATTTCATTGGAATACCGCTATCAGCCAGATCAGCCATCCGGAAGTATTTTCCGGGAAAAGAAGTTGGAAGGCCGATGAGATTTTTGTTTGCAGCGGGGCCGATTTTGAAACGCTTTACCCCGAATTGTTTTTAGCTACCGATATCACCAAATGCAAACTGCAAATGATGCGCCTTGTAGCGCAGCCGGATAACTGGCGCATTGGTCCGGCATTGTGCGGAGGTTTGTCAATGATCCACTATCCCGGTTTTAAAGCAGCTGCGTCTCTGCCTCAGCTTAGGAAAAGATATGAAGAACAATTTGCCGATTACCTGCAATGGGGTATCCATGTAATGGTATCGCAGAATGGTGGCGGTGAGTTAACGATCGGTGATTCCCACGAATATGCCCTGGTTCACGATCCTTTTGACAAGGAATTCATCAACAAAATGATCACCGAATACCTGCAAACCTTTGCCAATTTCAAAGACTGGAAACTGCTGCAATCATGGCATGGCATCTACCCCAAAATGACCGACGGCCGCACGGAACTCATACTTGAAATTGAAAATGGTGTTACCGTCATCAACGGCGTTGGCGGAAACGGTATGACGCTATCTTTTGGCCTGTGTGAAGAGTATATTGGGTCGCGGTGATTGGTAACAGGTATCGGGTATTAGGTATTAGGTATCGGGTAACAGGTATCGGGTATTAGGTAACGGGGTAATAGGTATCAAGTAACTATTACAACCTATACAACTACTACAACCAATCCAACTACAGCAACCAACACAACTATCCCGATAGCTATCGGCACAACCAATTTGTCAGCCAACTTTAAAATTGCACAGTTAAATTTCCATAGTATTTCAAACTTGTGTTAAATTTACGCCGGTGTTAAAATAAGATTAAGTTTAATCCCATTTAACAGCAAAGCCAAACGTCATTTGTACATTTGACTTCATCAGAACCTAACACAAATTAAACCCGCTATGGTTCAATTGAAGAAAAAGATATTATTTATTACCGGTTCCATCAATCAAACCACGCAGATGCACCAGATAGCGGAACAGCTGCCGGAATACGATTGTTGGTTCAGCCAGATCTTCACCGATTCAAAGTTTCTTAAAACTATAATAAAGTATACTTCGATTGCCGACAGCACCGTCCTGGCGGGGCAGTTTAAACGTCGCTCGGAAGAGTATTTAGCAAATCATAATCTGCAGACCGATTACGGCGCAAAGCTTAATAAGTACGACCTGGTTGTTTACTGTTCGGACCTCATCATTGCAGATAGCCTGCGTCAATACAAAACCATCTGGGTGCAGGAGGGGATGATAGATAAACTTACACCCTGGAGTAAGGTGATCAAACGTTTGCGTTTACCTTCTTATCTGGCTGGCAATACTTCCCTAAACGGTTCAGGAAACAACTGTGATATTTATTGTGCTGCTTCCGAAGGTTATAAAAATTACTTTAAGCTGCATGGCACTGATGCCGATAAGATTTTTGTGACAGGTATGCCTAATTACGACCATTGCAGTCAGTACCTCGACAATAATTTCCCCCATCGCGATTATGTGATGGTGGCTACCACCGATATGCGTGAGACTTACCGTAAGGAAGATCGCCCGGCATTTATAAAGCAAACTGTCGAAATAGCCAATGGCAGGCCGATGCTGTTTAAACTGCATCCCAATGAAAATTTCGAGCGCGCCAATGCCGAGATAAAGGAATATGCCCCTGCCGGGACACTGGTTTTTCAAAATGGTAATACCAACGAGATGATCGCAAACTGTTGCGAGTTGATCACACAATATTCAACGGTAGTATATACCGGTCTGGCACTGGGTAAAAAGGTGCATTCTTATTTTGAGCTCGATGAGTTAAAACGCCTGGCACCTTTGCAAAATGGCGGAACATCGGCTAAAAACATAGCCAATATATGTCGCGCTTATGTTGAATTTAATGGCGAGCGCAGTCACTTCCTGAAGCAATATGTGTACAAGGCCGAAGAGGAAAATGTGTTGGAGGAGTTGTACGCCTGACAAGCGCAATGCAAATTTATGCCAGCTAAGATAGTTATAGTTGTACAAGCCCGGATGACCTCGAGTCGCTTGCCCGGTAAAGTAATGCTTCCCATACTTGGTGAAAGCTTGCTATACCGGATGGTGGAGCGCCTGCAGATGATCAAACACAGGGCACAACTGGTTATTGCGATACCTGAGGAAGAAAAAGGCGGGCTTATTGAACGTGAAGCCGATCGTATTGGCATCCCTTGTTTTTGTGGCGATTTGAATAACCTGCTCGACCGTCATTATCAGGTAGCTAAACTTTACAATGCTGATATCGTACTGAAAATTCCTTCAGACTGCCCATTGATAGATCCACGTATCGTTGATCAGGTGCTTGACTTTTATGAGGCACATGAAGGCGAATACGATTTTGTAAGCAACCTGCACCCTGCTACTTTCCCCGATGGCAATGATGTGGAGATCATGACAATGGATTGCATCAGCAAAGTTTGGCGGGAAGCAACACGTAAATTGGAACTGGAACATACCACACCCTATATCTGGGAAAATCCGGAAAAATTCAGGATCGCTAACGTGGTTTGGGAAACCGGGAAGGATTATTCGATGTCGCACAGGTTTACGATCGACTACCCGGCTGATTACGAATTTATTAAAACCGTATACGAGCATCTTTATCCGATAAAGCCTGATTTTTCTTGCGGGGATATCTTGCAATTGCTGGAAGAAAGACCCGATATTTATGAAATAAATGCCGGATATTCTGGCGTTAACTGGTACCGCAACCACCTCGACGAACTTAAAACCATATCAGCCGATCAAACTAAAACGATCACTGGCTGAAAACGATAAAAAAATGAGTACCCAAACAACCGCTATAGATAAACAGCACTTACAGGCAACTGCATTAAAAGTGCGTGAACATATCATCCGCATGGCTACTGACGGTGGCTGCTTTGTTGGCGCATCACTCTCTGCAGCCGACCTTATACTTTACCTTTATTCGGAATGGCTCAATGTCAATATCGATAATCTTGACGACCCAAACCGCGATTATCTTTTTCTTTCCAAAGGCCATGATGTGCCAGCACTTTACGGAACATTTGTAGAGCTTGGCTTAATGGATAGCGAACGTTTGAAAAATCATTTATCTATCGATGATCATATTTACTGGCACCCTAACACCAAAATTCCGGGTATCGAATTTCATTCGGGTTCTCTGGGCCATTTGCCTTCGGTAGCCATAGGTGTAGCGCTTGATATTAAGATTCGCGGGGGTAAAAATCGTGTTGTATGTATTTTGGGCGATGGTGAGTTAAACGAAGGAACCTGTTGGGAAGCCATGCTGGTAGCCAATGCCTATAAATTGGATAACCTGATCTTTGTGGTCGATCGCAACCAGTTTCAGGCCAATATGCCTACCGAGGATCTGATCCCACTCGAACCACTTCACGATAAATTTGCAGCATTTGGTGCAGCTGTAAAACGTATCGATGGTCACGATTTTGATGCATTGCATGAAGCTTTTTCGGCTTACCCTTTTCAGCCGGGCAAGGTAAACGTGGTAATTGCCGATACCGTTCGTGGCAGAGGCTTACCAAGCATAGAACGTCGTGCCGACCGTTGGTTCTGTAATTTTACAGCTACCGAAATTGATAGCCTGCTGAAAGAATTACACGGCGAGCACCAGACACAATTAACATCCGAAACTTTAGTAGTAAGATAAAATGACCTACGAAGAATTATTGACCCAACAAGCATTAGCCGACGACCGCTTTGTGGTAATGACCGCCGAGAACCGTGCGCTTGTACGTAATATATACGCCCACCTGGGCAACCGCTTTATTGATACCGGCATCACCGAGCAAACTATGATAGGTGCCGCCGCCGGCCTGGCTTTAAGGGGCAGAATACCTGTTGTACATGCGCTGGCATCCTTCCTTACGATGCGTGCTTTCGAATTTGTGCGTACCGATGCCGGGATACCAAACCTGCCTGTTAAACTCAGCAGTTTTATACCCGGATTTCTGTCTGATGGCAACGGGCCTACGCACCAGGCAATTGAGGATATTTCCTTGATGCGTGGTATACCGAATATGACTGTTTTTGCGCCGGCTGATGAAGATGATCTGTTGAAAATGCTGCCGCAGATCTGGAATTACCCTTCCCCATCATACGTTCGCATCAATACCCGGAAAACTGAATACGAACATTCGCCCTTTGAATTCGGCAAAGCCGAGGTAATATCTGAAGGTAACGATGTTACGATACTCACCTATGGCTTACTTTTCGAGCAGGTTCTGGAAGCGGTTAAGATATTGCAGGCCGAAGGTTTGTCGGTAGGCTTTGTCAATATGCGCAGCCTGAAACCAGTTGATGAGCAAGCCATTCTGAATGCGGCTAAAAGCAATTTGGTGGTTTCTGTCGAAGATCATTTTTTAACTGGCGGACTGTACAGTATTATTGCTGAAGTTTTGCTTAAACACCAGGCCAGCGCCAAAGTATTGCCCCTGGCACTGAATGAAAAATGGTTCAAACCTTCACTGCTGCCAAAAGTATTGGAACATGAAGGTTTCACCGGCAAACAGATCGCCGAAAAGATATTAGGTTATAACACCAAAGCTGTACAAGCTACTATAGCTGCACAGGAATTTTCTGAATAATTATTGATTAAAATGCCAAACACCGTAAAATTTAACGATAACTACCCTGATATCACCATATCAGACGAGTGGTACGCCCGCGCACTTAAAGTGCAGAAACCGGTTACCCAAACTCTGGCGAAAGGCCCGGGTCAATTTACAAAAGGGGTTGCGCCAAAATACCTGCAACGGGCCAAAGGTTCGCACGTTTGGGATGTGGATGGTAATGAATATATTGATTTCAATGCCGCAATCGGACCAATCTCCCTGGGTTATTGCTATCCTGCGGTTGACGAAGCGATCAAAAAACAACTGGAAGATGGCATCACCTTTTCGCTGATGCATCCGCTGGAAGTAGTTGTGTCTGAAATGCTGCAAGAGATCATCCCGAATGCCGAAGCAGTTAAAATAGCTAAAACAGGTGCCGACGTATGCTCGGCAGCTATACGTGTATCACGTGCCTTTACCGGTCGCGATAAAATATTTTGCTGTGGTTACCATGGCTGGCACGATTGGTATATTGGTATCACCAGTCGTAATGCTGGTATTCCTGAGGCGATCCAAAACATGACCTACACTTTCGAGTATAATGATATCGACGCTATTAAAGCGGCACTGGATGATACTGTTGCTGCTTTGATCCTCGAGCCATTTATTTTTGAAGCACCAAAACCCGGCTTTCTGAAACAACTGGCCGAAGTTTGCCGCGAAAACGGTACGCTACTCATATTTGATGAGATGTGGACCGGCTTCCGCATAGCCCTGGGTGGTGCGCAGGAATATTTCGATGTAAAGCCCGATCTGGCAGTATATTCAAAAGCATGTGCCAATGGTATGCCAATCGCATTCCTCACCGGCAGAGCCGATGTGATGGAAGCGCTCAATTCAACCGTATTTAGCTATACTACTTTTGGTGGCGAGGCTTTATCGCTGGCAGCTACGGTAGCTACCATCAACGAACTTCGGGATAAAAATGTGCCGAAATACCTGGATGAAAAAGGCGCTTTGATGAAAGATGGCTACAACCAGATCGCCATAGAAACCGGTACTGATATCTATACCCGTTGTATAGGATACAATTGCCGCTCCATGGTGACCTTTACTCCCGAAGCCGGAAACGGACTGGAAGTAAAAGCGCTGTTACAACAGGAAATGATCAAACGCGGCGTGCTTTGGGCAGGTTTCCACAATATGTGCTTCAGCCATAGTGATGAGGATATTGCCTATACCCTATCGGTTTACCGCGAAGTATTACCGATAGTAAAAGAAGCTATTGAAAGCGGCAATGTGAAACAATACCTTAAAGGGGAAGTACTGGAAGCTGTTTTCCGTAAAGTGAGCAATTACAATATCAAACCGAAGACCGCCTGATGAACCTGTTTTCGTTAGACAATAAAACAGCGATCGTAACCGGCGCCGTGGGGCTGATTGGCAGGAAACATTGCGAGGCGTTGGCTCAGGCTGGTGCCAACGTAGTGGTTGCCGATATCAATGAAGCCGCCTGTACAGCGTTTGCTGCGAGCTTAGGCAACAAACATTTAGGCGTTGCAGTTGACGTAACCGATGAAGCATCGCTCAAAGTTGCCCGTGATAAAATATTGGCCAAATATGGTTCTATTGATATTTTAGTTAATAACGCCGCCATCAATGACATGTTCGAAAACCCGGAGCTGGCCAAAGAACAATCGGCATTTGAACATTACCCTTTGAGTTCGTTCCGCAAATCATTGGATGTAAATGTTACCGGGGTTTTTCTGGCGTCGCAGGTGTTTGGTACCGTAATGGCAGAAAAAGGTAGCGGAAGCATCATTAATCTGGCTTCAACCTACGGTATCGTTGGTCCTGATCAAAGCATTTATCGCGACAAAGACGGCAACCAAACTTTTTTCAAATCAGCAGTTTACCCGGTCACCAAAGGCGCTGTGATCAACTTTACACGCTTTCTTGCTGCCTATTGGGGGAATAAAGGAGTTAGGGTAAACACACTTTCTCCGGGCGGTGTAGAAAACAGCCAGGACGAATTTTTTATACAAAATTATTCAGCAAAAACATTGCTGGGGCGCATGGCACAGGCTTCCGACTACCAGGGAGCACTGATATTTTTGGCCAGCGAAGCATCAGCGTACATGACAGGCGCCAACCTGGTAGTGGATGGCGGTTGGACAGCAATTTAAAACCAATTAAAAAAACAGGGTATATGGGAACACAGTTATTGCAAAAACTATCGGGCATCAAGTTGGTGCTTACGGATTGCGACGGTGTATTAACTGATGCAGGTGTGTATTACGGTGCATCGGGTGAAGAACTTAAAAAATTTAATATTCGCGATGGCATGGCCGTGGAACGTTTGCGCAATCTGGCGGGAATCGATACCGGTATCATTACCGGAGAATTATCGCCATCAGTTGCCAAAAGAGCCGAAAAACTTAAAGTTACCGAGCTTCATTTGGGCGCAAAAGACAAACCTGCGATCCTGAAAGATATTTTGGAACGATTGAAACTAAATGCAAGTGAAGTAGCCTATATCGGCGACGATTGTAATGACCAGCAGGTCATGGAACTGGTAGGCTTTACTGCTGCACCGGCAGATGCACTTTCTTTCGTAAAAGAACAAGTAGACTATGTTTGCCAGGCAAAAGGTGGCGAAGGTGCATTCCGCGAGCTGGCTGAATTATTGATCGATGCCAATCGTAAAGAATCGCAGTTTCAATCGATCAGCAAAACCTATAAACTAAGCAGCGGACAGCGCATTGGGCCCGGTGAGCCTTGTTATATCATCGCCGAGATAGGCATCAACCATAATGGATCACTCGAGATCGCTAAAAAGTTGATCGACGAGGCGGTGGCTGCTAAAGCAAGTGCTGTGAAATTTCAGAAACGTACACCAGAGATCTGCGTACCTAAAGACCAATGGGAAATTATGCGTGATACCCCATGGGGTCGTATGAGCTATATCGACTATAAGCGTAAAACCGAATTTGGCGTGGTAGAATATGCTGCTATCGACCAGTATTGCCGCGAGCTCGGTATAGACTGGTTCGTATCAACCTGGGATGTGGAAGCTGTAAACTTTATGGAACAGTTTGATACGCCTTTGTATAAGTTAGCATCAGCTTCGCTTACCGACTTCCCTTTGATCAAACGTATATTGTTTACCGGAAAACCTCTGATGCTTTCAACTGGTATGTCGACCTATAAAGAGATCGAAGATGCTGTTGATCTGGTTAAGAAATTCGATCCAGAATATCCTTTGTTCATTGCCCATTCAACTTCTGCCTACCCTTGCAAGCCGGAAGAACTGAACCTGCGCATGATCAATACACTGGGCAAAAAATATCCTGGCGTGCCAATTGGTTACTCAGGTCACGAAACCGGTTTGGCTACAACGGTTGCGGCAGTAACCCTGGGTGCTACTTTTGTTGAAAGGCACTTTACCCTTGATAGGGCCATGTGGGGTTCTGACCATGCCGCTTCTGTTGAACCGCAGGGTCTGGCACGCCTGGTACGGGATATCCGCGATGTAGAGATCGCCGCAGGTGATGGTATCAAAAAAGTTTACGAGTCGGAACTTGGTCCAATGAAAAGGCTGCGGGTTAATATCAGCCCGGAGTATAAGTCTTAAGTCTTGAGTACTGAGTCTTTAGTCGGATCAGGGTATTGTCAAAAAACTATCGTGGCGCAACCTTGTGGCTCTTTTTGGCAGTGTCTACAGTAAATTTGCCGGTCAATTTATACAAATAACGGGAGCGACTCAAGGCTCAGGACTTAAGACTCCAGACTAACAAAAAATGGATCAATCGAAATTAGTAACCATAACAACCATCATCCTGTTCTCCTGGATTGCATTCATAATTGCCTGGGAACGGATCTCGCCCTATCGTAAAGGTTTGCCTTTTTTCAGGGATGGTTTTTGGGTTGATCTGGTTTGGTATACCATCATCCAGAGTTACTTTTTAAAAATTCTGATCTTTGATTTTATCATTGCGCCCATACAGCACCATGTAGATGTTAGTGGGCTGCAATGGTTCAGGAACTGGACGATCACCGAACAGGTGCTGTTTTTTCTTTTCACCCACGACCTTTACATCTACCTCTTTCATCGCTTCCAGCACGCCAATAAGTTTTTTTGGCGAACGCATGAAGCTCACCATTCGGGCAAGGAAGTTGATTTTCTGGCAGGCTCGCGTTCGCACATCGTAGAGATCATCATCAATCAAACGATAGAATTTGCGCCTATCATTATCCTGAGTCCTAACCCCGAGATCATCGTACCGATCAAAGCCTTGCTGGATGCTATGTTTGGGATGTTCATCCATGCCAACGTGAATGTTAAGTTCGGAAAGCTTAAATATTTTTTGAATAGCCCCGAGTTGCATCTTTGGCACCATGCCAATTACCGCGAAGTATTTCATGCCAATTTTGCGACCAAATTTTCGATGTGGGATTATATGTTCGGCACGGTATATTTTCCAGAGAATAAACCCGGCGATCTGCGCGAGAATTGGGGTTTGTACTACGATTATCCAAAGGATTATTTCCTGCAGCATGCTTTTTCGGTCAAACGTTTTGACGAGCAGAAACTGTTGAAATATCGTTGGTTTACCTGGTATTATACCCTGCGTCCGCGTCTGCTGGAATGGATGATAGGCCAGTGGAAATATCTGCGTAAAAGTTTCAGCAAGAAAAAAACTAAAGTCGATCAGCCTGGTAATGAACTTCAGCCAGAAGAAAATTATATATCTTGCGATTGATTTTAATTTAATCCCTTTAGCTATTGGCCTGGATTTACCTTTTTATCGCAGCAATTTTTGAGTCGGTCTGGACTTTCTCTTTAAAATACATGCGCTTTGCTGAATTAAAAACACTGCGCTTCACGAACTTTTATAAGGTTTCCGAGGGGCTGCCTATCCTGCTGCCTTTCCTGGGTTATATCCTTTTCGGTATCGGAAATATCGTATTTTTTTCGATGGCTATTAAACAGGTTTCAACAGCCACGGCCTATGCCGTGTGGACCGCAATGACCCTGGTATTGATCAAACTGGTGGAGGTTTTTATCCTGAAGGAAAAGATCGCCGGGCTCGAGATCTTGTTCATGCTGCTGATCATGACCGGCATTATGGGCCTGAAATTTTACGGGACAGCGGTAAAATGAGCCGGTAAATTTTGGGCATTGCCAATAAAACCCGTATTATCGTAACTGCAACAATCAATAACCTTTATCACCTTTATATGAACCTGCCTTTACTTCTTAAAAACTTACCGGTTTGCCTCATTTTCATCGCTATTTTCACTGGCTGCCACTCGCCGGTTAAGCCAGGCACCTATGCCAATGATAAGATCCCGGCAAGCCAGGCCAGTAATTTTCACGACCTGAACAAGCAATTGTTTGAAGGATTAAAAGCTAATAGCAAGAAGCAGTTGTCGGGCCTTTTGTCGAAAGAAATGATTGATAATAACAGTAACCTCAAAGATATTGAAGTAGTAAGCAACCATATGAAAGAGGGCGATTTTACCTTGCAGGAAGAATATTACCTGGTAAAACGTAAACCCGGGAAAGACACACTTAAGATAAATAATAAGGATATCAATAACCATAAGATCGGAGTAAATATCGACCAACCCGAAACCTACCTGGCATTTTTCGGGCAGAAGGGAATAGCTAATGGACAACTGGTAACATTGGTGTACAAGAAACTGGATTATGGGTGGAAACTGACAGACCTGGAAATTGATCCTTATAGCATTAACGGTAAAACCGCGCCAGAGCTTTTTAAACAGGCAAAGGATGATTATGCCAAAGGTTACCTTGTTAACGCTGTAAACTTGATGGCTGAAGCCCGAACTACGGCGCTACCTTATATCAGCTGGGTTTATCCGGAAGAGAAGCAGATCAATGAGTTTTACGCTAAAGTATTAAATGCTGCAAACCGCAAGTATCGTTTCCCATATACCATCAATGTAGCAACTAAGCCGCAGATCATCAATTTGCAAATCCATACTACTCCCGAAGGTGTTTTCCCGCAGGTATTTTATCGTTCAAATATCAGGTTGACCAATACTGCGGGATTGTTGAAGGAAAATCTACAGGTCCGAAAGGCTTTGGCAACAGCACTGCCTGGTATTAACAAGGGCAATAAATATGTTTTTTATTCGGTATTCAATAAGCTTCCCAACTCCTATGAATCGGTAGATCGGTATGAAGTGACTGATACCATCAAATAAATAGCTTCGTTTCGTAAATTTTATACTACAAAAGCCATTTACATTGTTCAGGGTGCTTGTTTTTTAGCGTGCAGATTGATTAAATTAGCGCATTAAACTCAGGTCCTATGAAATCAAAAAACCCTTCCGAAGAACCTGCTCATGATGATAATTTCCTGGAATCCTCCCGCCGGGATTTCCTGAAGCATTCGGGCTTATTAACCGCTATCGCTTTAACGCCCGCGCCTTTGGTGTCGGCTGCGCAAAAAGGCTTCGATGAAAAGATCGCCGACTTGTACGAAAAGGTACCGGTAAGCCTCGAAGTGAATGGGGTTAAACATCAGCTATCCATTGAGCCTCGGGTAACACTGCTAGACTTACTGCGCGAACAACTTGAACTGACAGGTACCAAAAAGGGTTGTGATCACGGACAATGCGGAGCTTGTACCGTACATGTTGACGGGCATCGGGTAAATTCATGCCTGACATTAGGGGTGTTGGTTAGTGGTAAAAAGGTAACAACTATCGAAGGCCTTGCCAAAGGCGATCAGTTGCATCCTATGCAGGAGGCTTTTATCAAACATGATGGATTCCAGTGCGGATATTGTACACCCGGACAGATCATGTCGGCAGTAGCCTGCATACGCGAGGGTCATGCGAACTCTGAACATGAAATACGTGAGTACATGAGCGGAAATATTTGCCGTTGCGGAGCTTATCCTAATATAGTTAATGCTATACAGGAAGTGAAAGAAGGAGGACAGCCGGTATGAAGCAGTTTCAATACAGTCGTCCTGCAACCCAGCAAGCAGTGATCGATGCCATCAATAAGCCGGGCGCAAAGATCATAGCCGGTGGCACCAATCTGGTTGACCTGATGAAACGTGGTGTTACGGCACCCGACAAGCTGATCGATATCAATCATTTGCCTTTAAAAAACATTGCGCCTGTTAAAGGCGGTTTGCATATAGGAGCCCTTGCTTTGAATAGTGTTGTTTCCGAAAACAAACTGGTTGTTGCCCAACAGCCCTTGCTATCCATGGCGCTAAAGGCAGGTGCCTCGCCGCAGCTTAGAAACATGGCTACCGTTGGCGGTAATATACTGCAACGAACCCGTTGTGCCTATTTTTACGATACCACGATGCCCTGCAATAAGCGTGAACCCGGTTCGGGCTGTGGTGCAATAGGTGGGTATAATCGTATGCATGCCATTTTTGGTGCCAGCGATAAGTGTATTGCAGTACATCCCAGCGACATGTGTGTGGCATTGGTAGCCTTAGATGCTACATTGATCGTACAAAGCAAAAAGGGTACCCGCCGTATCCCATTCGCCGATTTTCACCGCTTACCCGGCGAACATCCGGATCTGGATAATAACCTGGCCGCAGGTGAGTTGATTCTGGGCGTTGAGATACCCGACAATAATTTTGCAAAAAATAGTTATTACCTGAAGATACGCGACCGCCAGTCGTATGCTTTTGCATTGGTATCTGTTGCAGCTGCGCTCGAATTAGAGGGCAATACCATTAAAAATGCAAGGTTGGCTATGGGAGGCGTAGCACACAAACCATGGCGACTTGTTGAAGCCGAAAAGGCACTGATTGGCAAACCTGTATCTGCCGAGACCTTCAATATTGCTGCGCAGATAGCAATACAGGGTGCCAAAACCTACGGCGGTAACGATTTTAAATTAAAACTGGCTCCGGCAACCATTACCGAGGCATTAAAGCATGCATCCGGATTAGTATGAGAACTGGCAGCAACAGCATTCCTTCTTCTGGCGGCATGAGCCGGGTTGACGGACGTTTAAAAGTAACAGGTGCAGCCAAATATTCGGCTGAATATGAGGTAAAAGGTCTGACTTATGGCGTACTTGTTGGCAGTACGATTGCAAAAGGAACAATAAAGTCTATAGATATCAAGCGTGCTGAACGTGCGCCCGGTGTATTGGCAGTTATTACCCATTTGAATAGCCCTAAGGTGCCAGGTTATCAATCTGCTAACAATACTCCCAAGGGGCAGATCAAGATCTTTTACGACAATAAGGTAGTATATAACGGTCAGCCGATCGCCCTGGTCATCGCCAATACATTTGAAAGAGCTTTGTATGCTGCTTCATTGGTTACTGCGCAATATAATAATGGCGAACATCAAACCAGGCTGACTGATAATTTACAGGCAGCTTTTTCGCCAAAAGACGATAATGAATATAAGCGTGGAGACCCGGATGCATGGCGTTCGGCCCCTGTGAAAGTTGAACAGGAATATCTCTTGCCAAGTGAAGTGCATAATCCCATGGAGATGCATGCCATCATTGCCCGTTGGGATGCTGAAGATAAAATTACGGTATGGGATAAAACCCAGGGCGTAAAGGATACGCAAACCAATATTGCATTAACCTTTAAGATACCGACCGAAAATGTTCAGGTAAACTCCCGCTTTGTTGGTGGTGCATTTGGTAACGCCCTGCAGGTTTGGCCGCACGAAATAGCTGCGCTGATAGGTGCAAAAGTTGTTAAACGCCCGGTAAAACTGGCATTGAGCCGCACGGATATGTTCACCTCGGTTGGTTACCGTCCGCATACCTGGCAGAAGATCGCTATTGGCGCTACTGCTGATGGCAAGTTGGTAGGTATCAACCATCATGCAGTTGGGCAAACTTCGGCCTATGAAGATTTTGCCGAAGCGCCTGCAGATGTGAGTAGGCAGCTTTATGCCTGCGCCAACGTGGCTACCAGTAATAAAATAGCTTCGCTGGATATCGGTTCGCCGGTATGGATGCGTGGCCCGGGCTATGCTACCGGTTGCTTTGCTTTGGAGTCGGCACTGGATGAATTATCCTATCAGCTCAATATTGACCCTATCGAGTTGCGCATGCGTAACTATACCGATGTTGACCCGGAGAGCGGTAAGCCATTTTCGGGCAAGTTTTTGAGCGATGCCTACAAATTGGGTGCGGATGATATTGGTTGGAGCAATCGTAGTTCGAAACCCGGTTCTCTTACCAAAGATGGCTGGCTGGTAGGCTATGGTATGGCAGGTGGCGTTTTTGTTGCCGACCGTGAACCAGCAACCGTAAGGGCCACTTTTACAGATGGTGGTAAACTTATCCTGCAAACTGCTGTAAGTGATATTGGTCCGGGTACGGCAACTGCTATGGTTGCGCTGGCAGCAGATACTTTGGGTATCGCTACCGAAAACATCCGCTTTGATATGGGTGATTCATCGCTTCCTCCGGCACCACAGCAGGGTGGTTCAACCATTATGTCGAGTGTTGGTTCTGCGGTGTTCCTGGCATGCAAGCAACTGATAGAAAAATTTAAAGCTTTCGGCGATTCGAGTGATTATGCCCAATTGTTAAAGCAAAATAAGCTTCCAAAACTTGAAGTTTTGATCGATTCAAAAGCAGGTACCGAGGTAGATAAATATGCCATGTATTCCTGGTCGGTTCATTATGTGGTGGTACATGTACACCCGGTTACCGGCGTGGTGAAAATGGAAAAGGTTACCTGTGTTGCCGATTCTGGACGTATCATCAGCCCTAAAACCGCCCGCAGCCAGATCATTGGCGGAGCGATCATGGGTATCGGTATGGCTTTGATGGAAGAAGCCGTCATCGATCACCGATACGGACGCCTGATGAATGCAAATTTAGGTGATTACCACGTGCCGGTTAATGCTGATATACCCCAAATAAATGCATTATTTGTGAATAAAGCGGATACCAATATCAACCCTATCGGTGCCAAAGGAATGGGCGAGATAGCGTTGATCGGTATGGCAGGAGCGGTAGCAAATGCAGTTTACAATGCGACCGGGATCCGGGTGCGTGATCTGCCGATAACTCCGGATAAGTTGCTGGGGGCTTTGCCTCATGTGGCGTGAGGTGCGGTCATTTGTCATTTGTCATATTGTAGTTAGTGATAGATTTTAGGGTTTAGAATTTAATATTCACATCCCATGGAAAGCAAGATAAAAGTGAAGGACCCTGAGCTTGGTCCGAGCAGGGTAGACGGAAGGTTGAAGGTGACCGGTGCGGCTAAATATTCCGCTGAGTATAGCGTAAAGGGTGTTACCTATGGCGTTTTGGTGGGTAGCACAATTGCTAAGGGAACCATTACGTCTTTAGATACCCGTGCCGCTGAACGTGCGCCGGGTGTTCTTGCTGTTATCACCTACCAGAATTGTCCTGAAATTCCTGGATACCATACTCCTGATCAGCCTGCAAAAGGTCCTTTAAAAATATTTTTAGATAACAAGATCTATTTTAATGGTCAGCCAATTGCCCTGGTAGTTGCAGAAACTTTTGAGCGTGCCCTATTTGCCGGCTCCCTGGTTAAGGCTCAATATAACAAAGACGATCATCAGACCGATCTGAAGAATAACCTCCAAAACGGCATAGCAAAAGGAAAAGATTATGTGCGCGGGCAGGAAGACGCCTACAAAACGGCCCCGGTAAAAGTTGAGCAGGAATACCTATTACCTACCGAAGTGCATAACCCTATGGAATTGCATGCCATTATCGCCCGCTGGGATGCTGATAATAAACTAACCATCTGGGATAAAACACAGGGTGTTAAATCAACCCAGCGAAACATAGCCAATGCCTTTAAAATACCTACGGAAAATGTGCAGGTAAATGCACCCTTTGTTGGTGGGGCTTTCGGTGCAGCATTGCGCACCTGGCCGCATGAGATTGCTGCGGTAGCTGCAGCTAAATTGGTAAAACGACCGGTAAAACTGGTGCTGAGCAGAGCGGATATGTTTACATCCGTTGGTTATCGCCCCCTTACCTGGCAAAAAATTGGGATAGGCGCTACTTCCGATGGCAAATTGGAGGGCATTACACATGAAGCCACCGGGCAAACCTCGGTTTATGAAGACTTTACCGAAGGTGTTGTCAATATCAGCCAGCTGATGTACGCATCGCCTAACGTCAATACAAAGTATAAAGTGGTTTCACTCAATGTGAACACGCCTACCCCCATGCGGGGACCGGGCGAAGCCACCGGGGCCTGGGCACTGGAGTCGGCATTGGACGAGCTCTCTTATGCGCTGAATATCGACCCCATTGAATTACGCTTACGCAACCATGCAGATACTGATCCATTAAGTGGTAAACCCTACTCAAGTAAGTTTTTAAAAGAAGCCTACCAGTTGGGCGCTGACCGGATAGGATGGAGCGAAAGACGCCAGCAACCGGGTACATTGGTTAAGGATGGCTGGCTGGTGGGCTATGGCATGGGCGCAGGGATGTTTGGTGCTTACCGTAGCAATGCTACCGTAACCGCAAGGCTTCAGGCAGATGGTATACTGGTGCTGCAAACAGCCGTAACCGATATAGGTCCCGGAACAGGTACAGCAATGGCCACTATAGGTGCAGAAGTGTTGGGCGTACCGGTTGAAAAAGTAAAAATATTTCTTGGTGATTCGTCCTTACCACCTTCGCCAACGCAAGGCGGCTCGCAGGTAACATCTACCGTAGGCGCTGCAGTTTTTGATGCGTGTACCGAACTCAAAACAAAATTTAAAGCTTTGGAGGGTGGTGCTAACAGCAACGATTACGTGCAATTGCTTAACGCCAATAAATTACCGCAACTGGAAGTTACTACTGTATCCAAAGGCGGCGCAGAAATGGGCAACTATGCAGCTTATTCGTGGTCGGTTCATTTTATTCAGGTTTTGGTGAATCCGGTTACCGGGGTTGTAAAAGTGAACAAAGCGGTTTCGGTTGCGGATGCAGGCCATATTGTTAGCCCGAAAACAGCGGCCAGCCAGATCAAAGGAGGCGCCATCATGGGTATCGGAATGGCTTTGATGGAAGAAGCATTGATCGATCACCGATACGGGCGTCTGGTCAACAATAATTTTGGCGATTACCACGTCCCTGTTCAGGCGGACATACCTCAAGTGGAGGCACTATTCGTCAATAAACCCGACCCCTACTTAAACCCGATGGGTGCCAAAGGTATGGGCGAAATTGCTACGATTGGCGTTGCGCCGGCCGTAGTTAATGCTATCTATAATGCTACGGGCAAGAGGATTCGCGAACTACCGGTTACACCGGATAAACTGATCTGATCAGAAACTCTCTGAGGCACCACCACCGCCAAAATCTCCCCCGCCAAAGCGCGAATCGTCATGCTTTGGGGCAGAAGGCATATTGGCAACACTTTGCGCTGTGATCAGCGATTCAACGCGCAGGTAATCCAGCAATAACTTTTCACCGGGTTCGGTATAGGTAAAACCATTTTTTGGCGTAGCCAGATACCTGATCGTTAACCAGGCAACAAGGATTGTGAATATGCCGGCTAAAGTAAGCATGATTTCAGCAGGAAATAAATGATAGTAGTTTCTGAAAGTAGCTACTGCTGCCACAATTAGGATCAGTCCGATGCGCAACCGTATAGCGTCTTTTCTTTTAAATCCATAAAAAACAAAAACCAGAGGCATCAGCATAGTATATGACCAGAAAAAGCCCCCTAATGGCAATGGTTTGTTAATGTCATGATCTGGTCCCAATACATTACCGAGCGTTTGAACAATATAGTAATTGCCTGAAGCATAGATTACCACTAAGCTTACTATTTCGATCATTGAGATACAATCTTTGTAGTTCACCAACTCCGGTTTTTTACCAATGCGAAGTGCTATAAGATAAGTTACAGCGGAAAGGATCATTAACAGAAATGGGGCAGTAGCCAAGCCAGAAGTAGTCACGCCGTTCCAGGCAAAGAAAAAAGCAGCGAAAAGGGAGGCTACAGCAATTGCTGCTGTCAATCGGTTTAAAAAGCGTAAGGTTAAAACCAAGGTTACAATAAACAGGAAAATAGAAAAAGTAAGCCGCAATGTATTTCCGTCGTACCCCTGGGTTTTTGCCAGCATGATACCAAATCCTGTAGCAAACTGACAGGCAACGATCAACTCGAGAGCATCGTCGACGCCCGATCTGAAATGCTGTTCCGAATGAATTATAGCTTCCAGGGCAGCATAGCTGATGACAGCCAGGAAGAATGACCATACCGGCGAGGCGATCATACTACCCGCAGAAGCCATCAACGATAATAAGCCATCGCCAACGGTAACAATCAACAGCGTAAGAAGAAATAATCCAGCCCTGACAAAAGGGTTTGGCATATAAAAGCCCACAGCATAACGCTGTCTCGCAAGTTTAAACTCATCGTTATTGATATATCCTTTGTCGCGATAGCTTTGGACTTGCTCCTGTATCCGCAGGTTATGGAGCCACTCTTTGTTGAAAACGATCATTCCGATTTTAGTTTTCTGTTTAGATTGATCAACAATACGATAAGGCCAGCCCCCGATCCAAGGAAGTAAAGGAACGCAAGGTACAGTCCACCGACATTTTCGACCTGGGTCACCATGCGTATAGCAAGGCTGCTCAATGCGATATAACTATACAGGATAACCAGCAATAGAAAGTAAAATGATCTGGAACGATAGGCATCGGCATAAAAAATTAACGCGAGCCCGGCAAGACCTAAAATCCAGAACATTGCGAAAATTGAATTATAAAAATGAAAATACCCGGCCAGCAAGGCTATAAAACTAACGTGCAAGCCATAATGCTGATAGCTGAATTTAAAGTGAGCCTTCAGATCAAATTTTTGACTTACAAAGGCCAGCACTAATAACAAAACACCCAACAATAAGTAAGTATAAATAATATGCTCACTATCAAAATCGTAATTGTGTAAAAGTTCTTTTGGTGTAACAGAAACCCCCATCCAGAGCGCCAGGTTAGCAATAGCCATACTCAAAACACCCAGATGATCGAAATAATAAGCTGTTAAGAACAGCAGCACCATTGGTATAAAAGTAGCGAGGCCGTAATTGCTGCCAAACACCTGGTATTGGTATTGCAGGTATGCAGTAAAGGTGAGAAAGCTGATTGTGCCCAGTAATAAAACATAATCGAAGGCGGTATTTGGTGCCTTTACTTTTGCCCGATCAAAAGGCAGGGCGTACTTAAAGCAGTAGGTAAAACTTCCTAAAACGAGCAGGGCGATAAACAACAATACAAATTGGTGCCCTATGGTATCAATGTTTTTGTAAACCAATATACCCAGGCCGGCGGTAAGAAGCAGTACGCCGATATATAGCAAAGTTTTAATTTCCCAATGGACAGAAAACAGCCCTGCTTTTTCATGCAGCTTAATTTTTTCATACGAGGCATCGCTCAGCAAGCCTTCGCTATGCAGCGATTCGTACCATTGGTCCATTTGATTGCAGGTTTATATCATCAAGTATAAGTAATAAAATGAACATTTTTAGTTTCTGGTAATCAGCAGATCGGGAATAATACTATCAAATATTGCTATGGATATAGGTGAAGTTATGATATGTGATATTTTTAGCGATATTAGTTAGCCATTCGCAACCCTAAATTAAATACATGAAAAGCAAACCCAATTACTATATCGTAGCATTGATCCTGCTTACGTTTTTCGTGATCTCCTTCCTTACCAACGTCATCGGCCCGCTTTCGCCCGAATTTATCAAAGATTTTAAGCTGAGCGACCTGCTGGCAGGAGCCCTGCCGTTCGCGTTTTTTATTGCGTATGGGGTTATGTCAATACCTACCAGTATGCTGGTACAGAAATATAACGAGAAAAAGATCATGGTAGCAGCCTTTGTGGTTGCTTTTCTTGGCTCGCTATTGTTGGCTGCCGAGCCTAATTACCTGACAGCAATTCTATCGCTATTTCTGATCGGTTGTGGCATGGCGATGCTGCAGGTGGTGATCAATCCATTATTGCGCACTGCAGGCGGTGCCGAGAACTATGCCTTCACATCCGTATTAGCACAATTGATCTTTGGCGGAGCCTCGTTTTTGAGTCCGCTGATTTATTCCTACATGGTAGTTAACCTTAACAAAGGCAATCATTCGGGCGTATTTTCATTGCTGCAACCTTTAGTGCCGCATGACCTTACCTGGATATCGCTTTACTGGCTTTTTACGGTAATGGCGTTGTTGATGCTGGTCATCATCCTGGTATCCAAATTCCCGCGGGTTGAACTGGCAAACGACGAAAAAGCCGGACCATGGAAAACGCACGTCGACTTGTTTAAAAAGCCGGTTGTTGTACTTTATTTTATTGCCTTATTCTGTTATGTAGGTACCGAGCAGGGGGTGTCCTATTGGATGTCGCAGTTTTTGTTTGAGTACCATCATTTTGATCCGCAAACTACAGGCGCCAATGCTGTAGCTTATTTTTGGGGATTGATGCTCATTGGCGGACTGATCGGGCTTGTGCTCCTTAAATTAATGGACAGCCGGAAATTGCTGGTGCTGTTTACCATCCCTGCTATGATCTGCTTAACACTGGGCTTGTTTGGTAGTGCACAGGTTTCATTATATGCGTTTTCTATCACAGGCTTCTTCATGTCTGTAATGTACCCTATCATTTTCTCGCTTGCGCTCAGTTCTGTTGAAGAGGACCATGGTTCATTTGCCGGTATTTTGGTTACTGGTATATTTGGTGGTGCTGTGGTACAAGTGCTAATCGGCGGTTTAGGTAATTTAATTGGCTTGCGTATGGGTATGACCTTTCTTTATTTAACCTTCGGCTATATGTTAAGCATCGGTTTCTGGGCTAAGCCAATCATCACCAACGAGACTATTTTCAATAAAAAAGACAAAGTTTAATGAGTACCAAAGTTATAGGGATAGACCTCGGCGCAACCAATGTGCGGGGTGCAGTAGTAATAGACGGCGAGTTATTGCATATCGAAGCTGCCCGGATACATAGCAATGGTTCGGTAGAAGAGGTATTGCATGATATTTACCAGGTGGTGGATAAGCTGATCAGCCCTGAGGTGGTCGCTATAGGTATCGGTGTACCCAGTGTAGTTGATGTAAAGGAAGGAATCGTACATGATGTATTGTATATACCTTCCTGGGTCGAGGTCCCACTGAAAAAGTTACTGGAAGAGCGCTATCATATTCCGGCTTTTGTAAATAATGATGCCAACTGCTTTGCTGTAGGTGAGTATCATTTTGGAAAAGGCAAAGGCGTTGATGCCATGGTGGGGTTAACGCTGGGTACCGGCTTGGGCGCTGGCCTGATCATCAATAAAAAACTTTTTGCAGGGCATAATTGCGGTGCGGGGGAATTTGGATGCCTTGATTACCGCGATAATATATTAGAATATTACGCCAGCGGTTCTTTTTTCAAAAACGTTTATGGTTTGGATGGTACTCAGGTTTTTGAGGATGCGCAAAATGGTGATCAGCGTGCACTTGAACTTTATGCAGAACTGGGAACACATATCGGACATGCTATAAAGAAAGTGATGTATACGATCGATCCTGAACTGATCATATTGGGAGGCTCGGTCCGATCAGCTTTCGCTTATTTTCAGGAGACCATGTGGCAGGAGATCAGGACCTTTATGTACAGCAAGTCTGTTGAACGTATACGGGTTGATGTTTCCGCTCTGCAAAACAGCGGTATTTTGGGGGCTGCAGCATTGTACTACGATGCACAGTAATTAATGGAGGTGGCTTTACATGGCGATTACCTGCTTTCAATATAAACCTGATTGCCATTTGGTGCTAAATTCCATTTCTTGTCTCAATTAAATTCTATTTTTGCTTCCTTATTTTAAAAAGTGGGAAAAGATAAATTACGACGTTTTGCCGAAGTTGCTACTTTTAGTAACGTTGTGCAGCTTGATGCCGGTATACCTTATCGTGGTAAATGGGCCTTCGATTTTTTTAAAAACGAACAGCCTTTGGTGCTCGAACTGGCCTGCGGCAAAGGCGAATACACCGTAAACCTGGCCAAACTGTTTCCCGAAAAGAACTTTATTGGAATTGATTATAAAGGCAATCGTATCTGGCGCGGTGCAAAGGATGCTATAGAACAAAGTGTACCCAACGTTGGATTTTTAAGGATACAGATAGAAACGATACTCGACTACTTCGGGGCGGGTGAAGTAGATGAGATCTGGATCACTTTCCCCGATCCGCAACCCCAGTTAAGCCGGGAGAAAAAGCGCCTGACCTCCCCACGATTCCTGGAAAAATATAAACAGATACTCAAGCCCGGAGGCTTCGTTAACCTGAAAACAGATAATGACGATCTGCATGCCTATACTGCAGAAAAGATCGCCGAATTAAATTTGAGATTGCATATCAGAACAGAAGATCTGTACCATTCTGAATTTGCCGATGAAGTGCTTTCTATCAAAACCTATTACGAGAAGAAATATTTGCAGCACAATAAGAATATCAACTATCTTAAATTCTCTTTTGTTTAAGACATGCCCGATCTGAACTTTTACGATAAAGTATACCAGGTGGTGCGGCTGATACCACCGGGCAGGGTTACGTCTTATGGCGCCATTGCCAATTTTCTGGGCACAAAGGGCTCTGCAAGGATGGTAGGCTATGCTATGCAAGCCTGCGGCACGGCAGATCCACCGGTACCTGCCCATCGGGTTGTAAATAGCGCCGGACTCCTAAGTGGTAAATTCCACTTCGGCGGCGATTTGATGGAACAACTACTCGCATCGGAAGGCGTTAAGGTGGAAAATGATAAAGTGGTTGATTTTAAAAAAGTGTTCTGGAATCCAGTGGACACGATGGCAGGATTTTAGGACACGATTTTCAGGATTTTTGGGAAAGCCAGGATGTCATATATCATGCCTATAACAAGTTGTATATCCCATCCAAAACGCTGCTTTATAATTAGCAATAGATTTGCAATTTTAGCGTTATATTTATCTGGTTAAGCCTTCCAAACCTCAAAACCAAACCTGATGAGAAAAATTACTGCCCTGCTCCTTTTGGTAATATCCCCGGTATGTATTGTTTTTGGGCAAACGGCCAGTTTACATATTCACATCGCTACTAAAAAGATCCAAACGTATTTTGATTTGCCCAGCGATCCCGGGAATGATACTTATGTTGTTTCGGGAATTGACAGCAATACCAATATTCATACGCTCAAAATAAACCAGCCTACATTTGTAAGTGTACTTTTTTTGGATCCGGAACCCGGCGTGCATCACAGCTTCAATTACTTATTTTACCTGAAGCCTGGGGATAATATTTTTATGAATATTGATTTTGCCAAGCCCGGCTTTGGTATAGAGGTTAGGGGCAAAGGTAGCATCAATAACCAGCCGCTTATTGCTTTGGGGTCTGATATAACGTATAGCTTCCATAGAGATACCCTGCCCGATAGGGCCATAAACATTATTAATGCTGCCCAAAAAACTAAAGAAAATAACCTGGCGGAATACATCAAACAATATCAACCATCGGCAAAATTTATTGAAGACTGGAAATTGAATTTAAAATATTTCGCCAGCGATCTGTACTACAGCTTTAAAGAAGACAACAGGCTATATGTATTCGACGCCTATTACCGTAATTATGATAAATGGAAGAAAGTGAATGATAGTCTTTTTGCGCTGATTAAATTAAATAATGACGACGCTTTGAATTCCTATCATTATACCAACTTAATTTCTACGTTTTTGGAGCGGGAGATGGAACATTTTTCGGACGAAGACTACCTTCATCCTATAGCTTTTTACAAAGACTGGTACGGGACGGATACGACCAACGGTAAGAAAATATTTAATAGCGACAAAAAAAACCTGGTTCAGGAAAAAATCATTAACCGGTATTTTACAGGAAAGACGGCCGAATACTTGTATAATTTATTACTGGAAAGCGCGAAGAATAATGCCAATCCGGTTAATATCCCGGCGATATTTGAACGTTTCAAGGAAAAGTACCCAAACAGTGCCTATATACCGAAATACAGCGCATGGGTTCAAGCTATTGTCGAAAAGGAAAAGCGGACTCTAAATACCAACATGGTTTTTTTGAACGGGAACGGAGCCGCGATCAACTCAATGGATGAGTTACTGGCCATGATGAAGGGCAAAACGTTGCTGGTTGACATGTGGGGTACCTGGTGCGGGCCATGCCGCGAGGAAATAGAAAAGAATAGCGCCGCTATCCGTAAAAAATATGCCGGTAAAGATCTTCAATACCTTTACATCGCCAATTACGATCTGAGTCACGAAGAACAGTGGAAAAAAATGATCGCCTATTTTGACATCGAAGGCACACATTTACTGGCTAACCAAAAATTAACCGACGATGTCTTTGCAAAGTTTAAAGTCAGGGCATTTCCAACAATGTTTATTATCAGGAAAGATGGCAGCTATGAATTGTCCAGAGCCGGTTATCCAACCGATATCACCTTGCTTTATAAACAACTAGACGAAGCATTAGCGCAGTAGGCATATTTTAAACCAGCCTTCAGACTACTAAAAAACCGAAATCTTGCCTATCAATCAAATCCCAAAATCGTGTTATAGGTAACTTAACCACCACTTGCTTTTATTGCTTTGCTTATACGCATCGTAGCGCTTGCAAAGCGGATATAGGCCAACAACTATTGCGATCCAAACCAGATATGCTACCGGCAATGAGAACCCGTAGCCTTTCAAATCGGTGGTGAACCAGATTGGTTGTTTTAAAAACCAGATGTGCCAATCCTGCCCGGGCGTAAATGCTGAAGCAAAAATTGCGATGAGGTGTATCAGATAGATATGGATCAGGTAGTAAAACATGGGCACCCTGCCATAAACAGAAACAACTTTTACAACGCCTTTCTGCAATTTTTCGGCAAAGCCAAGGAATAGCAGCGCAGTGCCGAGTGTTACCAGCAGGTAATCGAGTGAGGGCGGATATTTGTTAAAGTTGATGAACGAAAGGAAAGTAAAAAAGCCATTTTTTTGTGCTGCCCAGGGCACCGGATCGCCATAAATATTGATAAACCTGATCACAATAAACAAAGCAATGGCAGCGGCGCCAAGTTTTAACAACAAGCTTCGCCGTTGTTCAGAACTATAGGAATTAGAGAAGACCTGACCCAGGCAATAACCCAGCGCCATCACGGCTACCAATGGGATGAGGGGATAACCTACCAGCAATAATTCGCCATGCCAGTTAAAGACCTGCTGGAAATGAAGCAGCGACCAGCCAAAAGCTTTTAAGCCAGCGCCCGGTATGTGTACGTTATCAAAAAGGTTATGACTGAAGATGATCAATAAACTTAAAGCCAGGATCAATTTTTTAGGCAGATGGATCAAGCCTGCCAGAACGATCATACTAATGCCCAGCGCCCATATCGTTATGAAAAAGAACATCGGGAAGGTAATATTGAAATTCCAACCAAAATTTACAACGATCATTTCGAGAAAAACCAGCCAGAGCCCCCTTTTGATCAGAAAAGACGATAATTCCTTTTTGGTCTTTTTCTGACCCATCAAATAGGCAGATGTACCGGCAAGAAACATAAATATCGGTGCACAGAAATGGGTGATCCAGCGGGTGAAAAATAAGATGACGCTGGTTTTTGATAAGTCGAGCGGATCAAAATAAAAGGAGCCAAAAAATAAATAATCACGCACATGGTCAAGCGCCATGATGATCATGATAGCGCCGCGCAGGAAGTCGATCGAAGTGATCCGGTATTTTGTGATGGTTAGGGCTGGGTTCATAAAACGAATATAGTTTTAATCGGGTGGTTGATAAAACCCGAAACTTGCTAAGACACGATTTTAGGATTTTATGAATTTGGTTAGATAATAAGAATCAGAGAGGATGCCCAGATATTTTGGTTGGGTAGTTGCGTTAACGGGGATCCTTAAAATCTTATAATCATGTGTTGTTTATTTGCAGGAGTTCCATCTTGTTGCCAAATGGGTCGAGATAAAAGAAACGTTCGCGGCCGGGGATCACTTCTTCTTCAAAAGTGTGCACGCCATGTTTCTCCAGGTGCTCGCGGCTCGCTTTGATATCTTCCACTTCAAAAGCAGTATGTCGCCCTGTTTCCTTCAAACCGGGTTCAACACCGATATGAAAGCCAATGTCGCCAATTTCGAACCAATAGCCAGGCTGGCGAAAAACTTCCGGCCGGTAGGTAGGTTTTAAACCGATAATATCAGTGTAAAATGCCCGGGCTTCTTCCAGCCTTTCAGGTGGAACGCATACGTTAATATGGTCGGCGCGCCTAAAGTTGATCATTCGTTTTCGGCAAATGTGAGTACATAATTGTTGTTGTCCAATATAGAAAATTCTGTTGCGCCATAAAAGGTTTTTTCCAGACCCTTTAACACGTTAACCTTGTCTTTCACCGATTCAAAGAACTCGCGGATATTTTTAATATTGATATACAATAACAAAGAACCACCGTCAGTGCGGCTGATCTCGGGCAACTCATCTGCCAGGCTGTCGATAGTCTGAAACATCAGCGTCACGCTGCCATTCACCATCATCACCCAAACCAGTTCATCTCCCTGCTCGGGTACCGACATGGCCACTTTAAATCCTAACAAGGTGTAAACTGCTATAGTTTCCTGTATGTTCCTGGTAAAAATATTTGGCGCTAAACTTTCCATAACTATGTTGAATGCTTAAAAGATTAATTTTGGATTGGAATACTAAAGGTAAAAAAACATTTTGATAAAAACTAAATAATTTAGCAATTTTGGGTGTTGGGCATTGGTCATTAGGCATTGGTAGCTTTAGCAATACAACAATCCAGCAATTCAACAATAAAACAACTCACTCATTCACTAACTCACTCATTAACAAATCCTCATGGGAAAATTAGAAGACGATTTTAACGCTTACCGTAGCCGGATGAACGACCGTATCATGGAATCGGCCAATACCAATATCAAGCGATTTTTTGCGCTCGATACCACCACCTACGCCGAAGGCGCCCTTGATGTAAAAACCAAGGAAATGCTCGGCCTTGTTGCCTCCATGGTATTGCGCTGCGATGATTGCATCAAATATCATTTAGGCAAATGCCACGAGGCTGGGGTAAATAATGAGGA
>Ga0164296_1000616_pt1 | contig 41345 bp, 41 predicted proteins | sample GEODES057metaG_FD_113533 | JGI IMG/M metagenome (GOLD analysis project Ga0164296, IMG submission 113533) | Dystrophic lake water microbial communities from Trout Bog Lake, Wisconsin, USA - GEODES057 metaG | ecosystem: Environmental > Aquatic > Freshwater > Lake | place: USA: Trout Bog Lake...
CCGGTGGCGGTCGTCATCGATGAGGCAGTCGAGCTGGCGAAGACCTACTCGACCGAGTCCTCGGGCAGCTTCGTGAATGGCGTGCTCTCGTCGATCTTGCTGCCGAGCTAGGCATCCGTCGGCGCTCACTGTGCTACTACTACGTTGCGTAGAAGGCAGTGAGCCATCCAAGCGTGGTGGTATCGCTCGAACGCTCACCAGGAGGATGCACCGATGACAGGTATGGGCGGTACCACCCCCAAGCTCAACAACCCCGTGGTGGTGGCGCACTTCAACCAGTCTCTCTGGCGCCAGATGATCGTGATCACCCTGCTTGGGTTCGCCATTGCCCTCATCGTCACCTATCTGACCAAGCGGGCCGCCACCGCCCAGGGGCCCGAGCCCTACGAGCCGCCGGTGCGCCGCATCCTGCGGATCGGCTTTGGATGCCTCTGGATCATCGCTGGCCTGCTCCAGCTCCAGCCGGAGATGCCCATCGGCCTGCCGACTCAGGTGGTGGCGCCGACCATCGCCTCAGCGCCGGGCTGGCTTCAGCATGTCGTCACCATCGGAACCGATGCGTGGTTGCGGCACCCGATCATCGCTGCCACAGGAACCGTCTGGCTCCAGCTCGGTCTCGGACTGTGGCTGGTGGCGGCCAAGGATGGCTGGTGGTCTCGCGTGGCGGGATGGATGTCTGCGGGGTGGGCCCTCGCGATCTGGGTGCTCGGCAATGGCCTCGGTGGTCTCTTCGTGCCGCCGGTCTCGTGGATGTTCGGGGCACCGGGGGCAACGATCTACTACGTCCTGGCAGGAGTGGCGATCGGTGTGCCGGTGGCCTGGCTCGAACGCCGCAACGTCGCTTCCGTGGCCGCGCGGGCAACCGGCGTCTTCCTCTTGTTCTTCGCCCTGTTGCAGGCATGGCCGGGTCGCGGGTTCTGGCATGGCCAGAGCCATGGCCAGACCGGTCAGCTCTCGGCCATGGCCAGCACGATGTCCGAGGCGAACCAGCCGGGGATCTTGGTCTCGGTGCAGCACTGGTTCTCCACGGTCACGCTCTCGGCCTCGTGGCTGGTCAACGCCATCGTGGTGCTCGGCCTCGGCTTCACAGGCTTCGTGTTCCTCCTCAAGCGGCGTCGGCTCTTCGGTCCTGCGGTGGTGGTCTACGTGGTGCTCGCCCTCGCCGACTGGATCCTCGTGCAGGATCTCGCCATCTTCGGCGGAGTCGGGACTGACGTGAACTCGATGATCCCGTCGGCCATCGTCGTGGTGGCCGTGTGGCGATTTCTCGTCACGACCGACGAGGGAGCCCCAGAGCCGGTGGCGATCCCGGCCGACGCCATCTCGCCCACATGGCGCGCCCGAACCATCGCCTCGAGCGTCTTCGCCGTCATGACGGCCATCGGGGGAGTGCTGATGGTGGCCGTCGGCGTGCTGCCCGGAGCATCGGCAGAAGCAGCCATTGCAGCGGGATCGACGGTGTCCCCGCTCGGCGGAACTGCGCCCGGTTTCACCCTGACGAACCAAGATGGACACCAGGTCTCGTTGAGCTCCCTGCGCGGCAAGACCGTGGTGCTCTCCTTCATCGACCCGGTCTGCACGGGGGACTGCCCGATCGAGGCACAAGAGATGAGGGCGGCCTCGGACAAGCTCGGAAATGCTCGGGTGGCCTTCATCGCCGTGAACGTGAATCCGCTCTATCGGTCGGTGCCGGCGCTGGTCGCGTTCAACGAGGCCGAGGGACTGACGAACTGGCCGGCGTGGAACTATCTGACGGGGACGCCGGCCCAGCTCGAGCGGGTCTGGAACGACTACGGCGTGGCGGTCGAGGTCACCAAGGGAGGATCGATGGTGAGCCATGCGGAGCCGATCTACATCATCGATCCGACCGGGAGGATGACGGCCACCTGGACGGTCTCGACCGGGAGCGGCTCCTCGAGCGTGCTGGGTGAGTCGACGGTGGCGTTGATCGTGGCGCAGGTGAAGGCCGCCGCATGAGGCTCGCCCGAGTCGCGATGGCAATCGTCGGCGCAGGCCTGGGCGTGGCTGCCTGCGGCATCCCCGCCGGGGCTGCGACGATGAATGGGGGCGTGAGCGCCGGCGGCACGACCGTCGCCATCATCCCGATGGGCCACCTCGGTGATCCGGCGAACCGGTTCTTCCAGATGTTCACGCAGGCGGGCGTGAGCTGGCGGTCCTCAACGCCAGTCGGCGTGGGGACCAATGGCGGGATCATGGTTTCCAGCCCGGCGGAGGGCCTCGTCGCAGTGCCGCCGTGGGGGACATCCAAGCTGACGGCAGTGAGCGAGCTCGTTGCAGGGATCCAGCACAACCTCGCCAACGGTGAGGTCCTGCCACCTGTCGTGGCGGGCCCTTCGAGCATCGCCGTCGACGTCACCTCGGGCGTGGCGGCTGCCGTCACGACGAGTGGATCGGTGCTGCGGTGGGATCGGAGCGATCCCTCGCCCCGCCGAGTGGGGACCACGATCGGGCTGGCTCAGACCAAGGCTGGTCGCTCGTGTGGCCTTCGAGCGCTGACCGCGGTGGCGGTGACGAGCGGCGGTGGCCTCGTGGTCGGGGGGTCGTGCTCGACATCTGGCTCGCTGGGCGTCTTCGAGCGCACGGCGGCAGGCCAATGGATCGCCGATGGTCGGCTCTCTGGGCGAGCGGGCTCGGTGCTCCGACTTGACGCGCAGGGTGCGGGAGTCACGGGTCTGGTCACGCAAGGTGGCTCGACGCCGAGCCTGGCCACCTTCGTCGTGGCGGGGCCATCTGGCGGCTCCGTGCTTCCAGGCTCGGAGGCGGTGACGAGCGGACACCTCGGCCCGGCGCTCTCACTTCATGGTCGATCGGTCCGATCGACCGAACTGCTCCAGGCCAGCGTCGGTCAATCGCCCAGCGAGGCGACCAACACGTATCTGGTCACCACGATCGGCGGAAGCTCCGTTCGAGCCTGGTCGCTTGCCCCAACCGTGGCGGTGACCCCCGTCGGTCCCGCGTTGGGAAGCAGCACACAGGCGGTCGTCGAGACACGTGCGACGGGGGCATCGAGCCAGGCCGGAGCAGCGATCACCGCCTTCTCAGTGGCAGAAGGCACGCTTCGGCTGTCGACGCTGACGCCCGCCGGGACGAGATGGGTGCCCACCGCGACCATTCACGTGGCCATCCCCTACGGTTCTGCGCAGTGACGGTGATGCGACGACTGCTGCGAGGTTGAGGTGCTGGCGACGGCCGGAACCTCGATGGCTCAGATGGAGCCGACCTGGAGCCTGAGCGCGCTCTGGCTTCCAATCGCGCTGCTCATCCTCGTCGAGGAGGTTGGGCTCAGGCGCCTCCGCGCTCGGGCAAGCCTCGATCGATCAACGCGGTGGCGCTATCGGGGATGGGCGTACGAGGCGGGGCTGGTGGCGTTGGGCATCATCGACTCGAGTCCGCTGATGGGACTCGGGATGAAGCACCTGAGCATCCACATGGTGGTGCACGTCATCGAGATGTTCTACATCCCCGTCGTCTTGATCGTCGGTGCGCCGTGGCTCCCGGCGCTCTTCTCGCTCCCCGTCGCCCTTCGTCGTCGAGTGCTGCGCTGGTGGTACCTCGGGCGTGCTCGTTGGTTGACCCGGCAGGTGGGCGTGGTCTGGACAGCGCCCGTCTTTGGCCTCGTCCTCTTCAACGCCACGATGGTGTTCTGGCACCTTCCGGTCACCTTCGACTGGGCCGGACAGCACATGTGGGCCCACACCTGGCTCATGATGCCGAGCTTCGTGATCACGGGCTACCTGTTCTGGCGGATCATCATCCCGAGCCACCCCTACGCAGCCCGCGGCACGCTCAAGCTCCAAGCGCTGTCGGTGGCTGTGACGGCCTTCGCGATGGTGATCCTCGCCATCGCCATGGCCGTGATGTCGACGCATGCCTGGTACTCGATGAACGTCGAGATGCTCGGAGCGAGTGGTGCCTTCTCTGATCAGCAGCTCGCGGCAGGCATCTTGTGGATCTGTGGGGACTTCTGGGCGCCGTTGGCGATCATCGTCATCGTGCGTCGTGTGATCAGCCGCCATGGAGGGCTGAGCGAAGCGTTCGAGCGATCAGTCGGTCGGGTCGCGGCCTAGGGCCTCAGGAGGCCGGCCCCGGTCCGTCGTAGTCGGTCTCGTCCTTGTGGAGCTCGGCGAGGTACTCGTTCCACGCGTCGAGCTGCACCGCTTCTTTGCGAGCGCGCTCCGGTCGACGTCCTGCAGCAGTGGCCTCCACATCGGTTGGCGCCGACGACCGATTCCCCGAGTCGCCCTGGAGCAGGCGATGCCACATGTAGACGCCGAAGATGACGAACAGCGGCCACTCGATCACGTAGGCCCAGCTGAGCGCGTTGCCACCGATCGCCCGTGAGATCTCGAAGAGGAACGCTGGGATGCAGATCAACAGGCACAGCGCCAGGCCGAGGTGGATCCGAAGCGCATCGCGCCCGGTCAGGCGCCCCGTTTCCGGCGTCGAAGAATCGTTCACGCAATGAACCGTATCGGTGCGGAGCGATGGTGTTATGTTCTTGTGCAATCACGGTACGTAATGTTTTTGTAAGTGCTTGACGAGGAACTCCTAAGAGAGCAGAGTGCGGAGCAGCTGAACTCAGGTTCGGGACTTCGGTTGAGAGGGAGAGGGGCAGCATGAAACGAGCTATTGGCGCCGTCCTCACATTGGTGGTCGCGTTGGCCATCTTGGTGGGCGTCGGAGTGGGCTTCGGAGCCCAGAGGTACCAGGCGACGGCGGGTACGCAAGCGGCGACCCCCGATGGCACCGCCGTGGTGAACGGTCAGACCGTCCCCCACGTGATCTTGCACCTCACGTCGTGGAACAGCTCGTGCGGCTATGTCAATACGACGACGGGTGCGTACCGTGACCCGACCGTTGCAGCCCGGCAGGGGACGACCGGCTACGTGCCGATCCACCACAGCTGCAACGCCACGTGGCCGGCCTTCGGTCCGTCGAACGACTACTCGATCCCGGCGCACGCCCTCGTGACCGTGAAGTGGGACCAGTACGACTCCGGCGGCTCGCCCAACAACAACTACTTCGCCTACCCTCACGGCATCGTCGGCCAGGAGCTTGTCAATGGCAAGCCAGTGGACCATGTCCCCTTCGGCGCCATGGCACACTCGTTCACCCTTCGATCCGAGCCGGGCGTCGACCCTGGATACTTGGTGAGCGTCGCCTCCGAGGTGCAGGACCCCAAGGACCCGAGCGCCGGCGCCAACAGTGGTGCTCCGAGCACGGTCCAGTTCAGCTTCATGTCCGGTAGCAAGGGTCTCTACGCTTGGAACTGTGAGTTCCCGTGCGGAGCAAGCATTGGAGGATTCGGCGGAGTGATGAGCGCTTACGGATTTATGTCGGGGTACGTCCATGTCAACTAGCCACGAGGATCAGAAGCGCGAAGAGATCAGCGAGCAGATCGATCCCTTCTTCAAGGGTGGGCCGATCTATCGGCGACCCATCTTCAAGATCGGCGTCATCTGGGCGATCTTCACCATCATCGGGATCTTGATCGCCCTCCTGCTACCGCAGCACATCATGCCGACGAATCAGTCGCATGAGTTCAGCGACGTGATGAACACGGTGGTTCTGTTCTCCATCCTTGCGGCTCCTGTCGCCGCTGTGGTCTGGGCGATCGCCGCCTACAGCCTCGTCGCCTGGCGCAAGCGGATGCCGGACTACAACGAGCCTCCGCCCGATGGTGCACCGCTGCGAGGCAACACGGTGGCCATCTCGGCGTGGTTGGGCGTCTCCGTCTTCCTGGTGATCGTCCTCCTCGTCTGGGGCATGACCGTGCTTGGCAGTCAAAACCAGGCCCAGGCCAACACAATCCGCGTCAACGTCACCGGGCAGCAATGGCTGTGGAACTTCTCCTACCCAGGGACCGGCGTGAGTTCGAACGTCTTGGAGCTGCCGGAGAACACAACGGTCATCTTCCAGGTCACGAGTCAGGACGTGACGCATGGATTCTGGCCGGTGGAGCTCGGGACGCAGATCGACGCCAACCCCGGCTTCATCACCTACATCCAGGCCACGCCCGACAAGTTGGGCCGCTTTGATGTGCGCTGCAGCCAGCTCTGTGGCTTGTACCACTCCTACATGTACACCCATGGTGAGGTGGTGACGCCGAGCCAGTTCAAGTCATGGCTTCGCTCCCAGGGTGCAAGTTCGAGCAGCGTTAACGGCTTCACCTCGATCAACAAGACGTTTGCAGAAGGGAAGAACTAGTGACGATCGCAGAGGCACCTCTTCTTGAAGACACGAAGCTCGGTCCGAAGGCTGGTGGCCTTTACCGGCACCAGAACTTCGGCACAGGTCTCGCTACGGGCATCATCCTCGGGTTCATTGCATGGGCACTGAGCGACTGGCTGCTCCAGGGATCCAACTGGGGTAGTGACATGGTGGTCACGGTGACGTGCGTGGGTTGGGTGATCGGCTTCAACGCCGGCATCGGAACCTTCAACGCCATCTTCCGGTGGACCGCTGGCAGAGACGAGACTCGAGAGGACCAGCTCTACGGCGCAGGTGTCGGTCAGGGGTGGAAGCGGTACTTCAAGTACTGCACGGATCACAAGGTCGTCGGAACCCAGTACCTCGTCCTCGTGATGGTCCTCTTCGGAGTCGGCGGGACGCTTGCGATGATGATCCGCACCCAGCTGCTGACACCCCACAATCAGTGGCTCTCGATGCAGACCTACAACGCCATCTTGAGCATCCACGGCATGGTCATGATCATCGCCACGATCATCATGGTCTCAGGTCCCTTCGCCAACTTCATCATGCCGATCATGATCGGTGCCAAAGACATGGCCTTCCCTCGGCTCAACGCCATGAGCTTCTGGGTCGTGGTCTCGGCGGTTCCGCCGATCCTTGGCAGCTTCTTCGTCGGCGGGATCGACTCGGGCTGGACGACCTACGCCCCGCTCTCGGTGCAGACCTCACCAGGGCAAGACATGTTCTCGGTCACGATCATCACCTTCGTCGTGTCGGTCACCGTGGCAGGAATCAACACCCTGGTGACGGTCATCACGATGCGAGCTCCCGGCATGACGATGGGTCGCTTGCCGATCTTCGTCTGGGCGTCCATCGTTGCGGGAACCCTTGGCCTCTACGCCATGCCTGCGTTCTTGATGGCTCAGTCGGCGCTGCTGACCGACCGGGTGGTCGGCACCTCGTTCTACGCTCCGGCGACCGGTGGAGCGGGGTGGCTGTACGAGAACTGCTTCTGGATCATGGGTCATCCCGAGGTGTACGTGATCCTGATCCCCGGCGTGGGTGCACTGGTGGAGATCGCCTCGACGTTCGCCCGCAAGCCGGTCTTCGCCTACAAGGCGATGGTCGCTGGCATGCTCGGCATCGCTGGTCTGGCCATCATGGTCTGGGCGCATCACATGTTCACCACCGGGTGGGCCCCGAACCTTGCCAACCCGTGGATGCTGACCACCGAGCTGATCTCGATCCCAACCGGCATCGTGTTCCTGTGCCTGGTCGGGACGATCTGGCGAGGAAGCATCTGGACCCGCCTTCCGATGTACTGGGTCTACCTCTTCCTTTGGAACTTCATCATCGGTGGCGTGACGGGCATCTACCTCTCGGACGTCCCGGCGGACCAGTACTTCCACGGCGACATGTTCGTGACGGCGCACTTCCACTTCACGCTGCTCGGTGGTGCCATGATCGGCGCAGCTGGTGCGGTCTGCTACTGGTTCCCGAAGCTCTCGACTCGAATCTTCGACGAGCGGCTCGGGAAGGTTGCCTTCTGGTTCATCGCCATCGGCATTCAGGTCACCTACTACGGCCAGTTCTGGGAGGGCTTCGAGGGCATGCCTCGCCGCATCGGCAACTACGCAACGTTGTTCCAGCCGGCCAACCAGATGTCGACCATCGGTGCCTACATCCTGATGGCCGGATGGATCATCTTCGGCTACACCTTGGTCCACTCGTGGATGCACGGCGAGCGTGCGTCTGCGAACCCGTGGCACGCCAAGACCCTTGAGTGGCACACGCCCACGCCGGTGCCGCTCGAGAACTTCCTCGTCGACCCGGTGGTCACCTCGGACCCCTATGGCTATGGCGAGCCTGAGGTTGCGCCGACGAAGGAACCGGAACCGGTCCCGGTCGGCACACAATCGAGCGAAGAGGGGGCCCACTGATGTCGGTGACGGAATCAACTGATCACTCCGCTGAGGAGCACGCAGAGGGGCATCACGAGACGCCCCAGGAGCGCCACAAGAAGGAGCACATGGCGACGTGGCTCTTCATCGGCGGTGACATGGTCGTCTTCGCCTTGGAGATCTTCTTCTGGTTCTACCTGCGGACGCTCAACACGAACGGCATGTGGATCGGGGCACAGTGCTCCCCGGCGAACCAGTGCACCGATGGACTGGGCAACCCGATCTCCCACCCGATCACCCAAGAGACCACGTGGCACACGCTGCTCATCGCCGCAGTGATCATCCTTGCTGCGGTGTTCATCTGGTTCGGTGAGGTTCAGGCTCGCAAGAGCGCTCCCAAGAGCGTCGTGACGCCGATGCTCGGCTTCGGGGTGCTGTTCACCTTGCTGGCGCTCGCACTCCAGTTCTGGCAGTTCCAGGTGCTGCCGTTCACGACCATCGACGGCGCATATGCCTCGACGTTCACGTTCATCATGGGAGCGAACATCGCCCACTTCTTGATCGTGCTGACGATTGGCATCGGCATCTTCAACCGCTCTCGCAAGGGCATGTACGAGAATGGCAACTGGTATCAGCTGCACCTCTCACGCCTCTTCGCTGTGTGGGTTGCGGTGAGCTGCACGATCCTTGCGGTGATGGCTTCGTTCTTCGCCTAAACCGAAGGTGTGATTCGATGCTGGCAGAGGCCGCCCCCTCGTGGGGCGGCCTCTGCTAGTTTCAAACGAGGTCGTGAAGTGGGTCCTGTGAGGCCCATACGGCGGGAGGAATGGAATGGCAGATCGCGAGCGGAGGCATGTTCGGCCTTTGGGGTCGGTGTTCGTCTCCCGCGCTGACGTCCTCTCGGCCGACGACCTCACTCGAGCCCTGACGCGCATGGCGCACGAGATCGTGGAGCGCAACCACGGCCTGGAGAACGTGGTGCTCGTCGGGCTCCAGACCGGTGGCGTCCCCATCGCCGAAGAGATCGCCCATCGACTCGTGGAGATCGAGGGGGTGGCCCCACCGCTCGGAACGCTCGATGTGGCCTTCTATCGCGATGACATCGGGTTGCGACCGGTGCTGCCGGAAGCCGCCACCGAGATCCCCTGTGATCTCACGGGCAAGATCGTCGTCCTGATCGACGACGTGCTCTTCACCGGGCGGACGGTGCGAGCGGCGCTGAACGCACTTGGTGACTTTGGGCGGGCCAAGGAGATCCAGCTCGCCGTCGTGGTCGACCGAGGGCATCGAGAGCTCCCCGTCCGACCGGACTTCGTCGGCAAGAACCTTCCGACCTCGAGAGAAGAGGCGGTCGACGTCTCGCTCGACGGGGTCCGACTCGGCGAGCTTCGGCCCCGATGACCATGGTGCATGCCTCTCCTTCAGGTGGTCATCTGCTCTCGATCGCTGATCTCGATCGCGATGGGCTCCTCGAGCACCTCGAGGCGGCGGAGGCCTTCGGTGAGGTAGAGCGTCGGAGCGTCCGAAAGGTGCCGACTCTCAAGGGAAAGGTCGTTGCGTCCTTGTTCTTTGAGGAGTCGACCCGGACTCGCCTGAGCTTCGAGACGGCGGCGAAGCGACTCTCGGCGGACGTGCTGAGCCTGGCCGTGGCATCGAGCTCGGTGAAGAAGGGTGAGTCGCTGCGAGACACGGTCGAGACGATCGAGGCGATGGGGATTGACGCCGTCGTACTCCGACACCGCTCGGCGGGTGCGCCAGCCCAGGTGGCGCGGTGGGTTGGCCGAGCCAGGGTCATCAATGCCGGTGATGGCGCACACGAGCACCCGACCCAGGCGCTGATCGATCTGGTGACCGTTCGCCAGGCGCTCTGCGAGCGCGAGGGTCGGGCTGCAGAGGGTTCGGGGCTCGCGCCCTTCGAGGGACGAGAGGTCCTCATCATCGGTGACATCCGCCACTCGAGGGTCGCCCGCAGTCAGATCTTGGCCTACTCGCTGGCCGGTGCGTCAGTGCGGGTGGCGGCACCTGGCACGCTGCTGCCGAGCTCGCTTGAGGGCTGGCCCGTCGAGGTCGTCGAGGATCTGGACGAGGCCTTGGCCACGTGTGACGTGGCCTCGGTGCTCCGCATGCAAGAGGAGCGGGGAAGTGGCTCGTTCGTGCCCTCGCTCCATGAGTTCACGGCTACCTACGGGATGACGGCGGCTCGTGCGTCGCTCCTCAAGGAAGGTGCGGTGATCACGCATCCCGGACCCATGGTTCGAGGCGTCGAGATCGCATCGGCAGTCGCCGATGACCCACGCTGCTTGGTACGCCGCCAGGTCAGCAATGGGGTCCCGGTTCGGATGGCGGCACTGTTCTTGGCCCTCGCCGGCCCCGAGGGAGACGCTCATGACTGACCAATTCGTGATCCGAGGAGGAACCGTCGTGCACCCAACCTCGATCGAGGTCGCTGACGTGCTCGTCCTCGACGGGATGATCGCTGAGATCGGCATCGACCTCAAGGTTCCACGCGGCACGCTCGAGATCGAGGCGGATGGTTGCTTGGTCGGCCCCGGCTTGGTCGACCTTCACGCACATCTTCGGGAGCCAGGCGGCGAGGAGGCGGAGACGGTGTCGACAGGTGCAGCAGCGGCTGCACTGGGCGGTTTCTGCGCCGTCGTGGCGATGCCGAACACCTCGCCGGCCATCGACTGCGCAGCGGTCGTCGCGCAGGTGCTGGCCCTCGGACGCGACACGCCGATCGACGTCGCCGTGGCCGGGGCGATCACCGTGGGACGCGCCGGGGCGAGCCTGGCACCTATGGCCGAGATGGCCTCGCTCGGTGTGACGATGTTCACCGACGATGGGACCGGCGTCCAAGATTCGGGCCTGATGTTCAGGGCGATGGAGTACGCCGCAGGCCTCGGGGTGACCTTGGCGGAGCACTGCGAGGACGAGTCGCTCGCTGCAGGAGGGTGCATGAACGATGGGGCGCTCTCCGCACGCCTCGGCCTGCCGGGCCGCTCCGGGCTGGCGGAAGAGGTGATGGTGGCTCGCGACCTGGCGCTGGCGGAGGCGACAGGGTGCTCGCTGCACATCCTTCACCTCTCCACGGCTCGCTCTGTCGCCCTTATGGAGGACGCGCGCGCTCGAGGAGTGGATGTCACGGCCGAGGTCGCTCCTCACCACCTCCATCTGACCGAGGAGAGCTGTGCCTCCTACGACCCGATCTTCAAAGTCCACCCCCCGCTGCGCAGCAGCGATGACGTGGCTGCCCTTCGGGTGGCACTGGCGGGTGGCGTGCTCGACGCGGTGGCGACCGATCATGCACCGCACCCCCCTGAGACCAAGGATCGTCCCTTCGACGAGGCCTCGCCTGGGATGCTCGGCCTTCAGCAAGCAGCGGCGCTGACCCTCGAGGCGCTTGGTGGCGATGATGCTGATCCGATCCGCTTCTTTGAGGTCCTCAGCAGGACGCCCGCACGGATCGCCAAGCTGCGCGATGAGGACCTGCGACTCGGTGGCCAGAGCGCTCAGGGTGGAGCGGTGGCGGTGGGGGAGGTGGCCACCCTCTGCGTGATCGACCCCGCAGCTCGACCGGTGGTCAAGGGGGCGGCGCTGGCCAGCCGGGCCTCCAATACCCCCTATGAAGGACGAACGATGCATGGAGCAGTCCGCCACACGGTGGCTCGCGGCCACGTGGTGGTTCTTGACGGAGAGCTGGTGACCAGATGAGACGACCAAAGGCCCATCTGGTCCTCAGCGACGGCACCACCTTCGAAGGAGAGGCGGCGGGGGCACTGCTCGAGGGCGGTGTCGTCACGGGCGAGGCAGTCTTCAACACCGCCTTGAGCGGGTACCAAGAGGTCATCACGGATCCGAGCTACGCCGGCCAGGTGGTGGCCTTCACGTATCCGCACATCGGGAACTACGGGGTCTGCGCCGATGACTTCGAGTCGGCGTCGATCCACCTCGAGGGGATCATCGTCCGGGACCTCCCGCCGGTGGCCTCCAGCTGGCGGGCGGAGGGTGCACTCGAGCCTCTGCTGATCGAGGCTGGCGTCGGTGCCATCACCGGGATCGACACCCGTCGACTGACCCGACATCTCCGCGACGCCGGAGCGCTGCCCTGTGCCATCGGCACGGGCACCCCTGAAGAGCTCAGCCGCCTGGCCCTCGAGGCCACGGGCACCGATGGGTGCGATCTCGCCTCGGTGGTTTCGACGACGACGGCCTATCAAGTGGGCTCAGGGCCGTTGCGAGTCGTGGCGCTCGATCTCGGGGTCAAGCGGACGATCCTCGATCGACTTAGCGCGTTCGCCACCATCGAGGTGGTCCCTGCGGGCACCACGGCGGACGAGATCTTGTCGCTGGACCCCGACGGGATCTTCCTCTCGAACGGACCCGGCGACCCAGCGGCACTCGATGAGGTAACCGCCACCGTGGCCAACCTCGTGGGTGCTCGACCGATGCTCGGGATCTGCCTCGGGCACCAGGTGCTGGCGGCAGCGCTCGGTGGGGCAACCTTCAAGCTCCCCTTCGGACATCATGGCTCCAACCACCCGGTGAAGAACCTGGCCACGGGGCACGTCGAGATCACGGCTCAGAACCACAACTACGCCGTGGTGGAGGGCTCCATCCCTGGCGCCACCGTCACCCACGTCAACCTCAACGACGGCGTGATCGAAGGGATCGCGGTGCCCTCTGCTGACGCCGTGAGCGTCCAGCACCATCCCGAGGCTGGGCCAGGACCCCACGACGCGACCTACCTGTTCGATGACTTTGCTGCTCGCATGACCAGCCAGAAGGGACGTCGCTAGATGCCTCGTCGCGATGACCTCTCGTCCATCTTGGTGATCGGCTCCGGCCCGATCATCATCGGGCAGGCGTGTGAGTTCGACTACTCCGGCACACAGGCGTGCCGGGTGCTGACCCAAGAGGGCTACCGAGTCGTGCTGGCCAACTCGAACCCGGCCACCATCATGACGGACCCGGCCACGGCTGATGCCACCTACGTCGAGCCTCTCGACGTCGACGTGCTGACGGCGATCCTCGAGCGAGAGCGCCCCGACGCGATCCTCCCCACGCTCGGCGGGCAGACGGCACTGAACCTGACCATGGAGCTCGCCGGCCGGGGGGTGCCTGATCAACTCGGCATCGAGATCATCGGTGCGCGCCCAGAGGCCATCGAGACGGCTGAGGATCGTGACAAGTTCAAGTCCGCCATGACCGAGATCGGGCTCTCCGTGCCGGAGTCTGGCTTCGCCCACTCGCTCGACGAGGCGATCGAGATCGCATCGGGCATTGGGTTCCCGATCATGGTCCGCCCGTCGTACATCTTGGGTGGGCAGGGGACCGGCATCGCCAAGGACGCCGCCGCCTTCGTGCAGCTTGCCCAGGAGGGCCTTGCCGCGAGCCCGGTCTCAGAGATCTTGGTGGAGCGGGCGATCCGTGGCTGGAAGGAGTACGAGCTCGAGGTGATGCGCGACGTGGCAGACAACTGCGTCGTCATCTGCTCCATCGAGAATGTCGACCCCATGGGCGTCCACACCGGTGACTCGATCACCGTCGCACCAGCCCAGACGCTCTCGGACGTCGAGTACCAGGCCATGCGCGATGACGCCTTCGCCTGCCTGCGTCGGGTTGGGGTGGAGACCGGTGGCTCGAACGTCCAGTTCGCCGTGGACCCCGCCACCGGTGAGCGCATCGTCATCGAGATGAACCCACGGGTCTCGCGCTCAAGTGCCCTGGCCTCGAAGGCGACCGGGTTCCCGATCGCCAAGATCGCCGCCCGGTTGGCGGTCGGCTATCGGCTCGATGAGATCACCAATGACATCACGGCGGCCACGCCAGCCAGCTTCGAGCCCACGATCGACTATGTGGTGACCAAGATCCCGCGCTGGGCGTTCGAGAAGCTCCCCGGCGCCACCGACACGCTCGGGACTCGGATGCAGTCGGTGGGCGAGGTCATGGCGATCGGCCGGACCTTCCCAGAGTCGCTCCAGAAGGCGGTCCGCTCGCTGGAGCAGGGCCGCTCCGGCCTGGTGGGCAGAGACCCGGAGCCGGCCTCGGTGGGCCTCGACGATGCCGCACTGCTCGAGGCATGTGACAACCCGACGCCCGATCGGCTCTTCCTGGTCGCCGCAGCGCTCGAGCGCGGACTTGGCGTGAAGGCGGTGGCGGACGCCACCGCCATCGATCCCTGGTTCTTGAGCCAGATAGAGCTCATCACGAGCGAGTCTGACGCCATCCGCGCGCTCGGGCTCGCCGCACTTGAACGTGACGAGCTGCGCCACGCCAAGCGACTGGGCTTCTCGGATCGACAGCTGGCCGACCTGATCGGCGTCAGCGAGGCGGAGGTCTTCGACGCCCGTGTCGCCGCCGGGGTGACGGTGACCTTCAAGACGGTCGACACCTGTGCGGCAGAGTTCGAGGCCTTCACGCCCTATCACTTCGGGACCTACGAGGAAGAGGACGAGGTCGAGGACTCCGACAAGGAGCGCATCGTCATCTTGGGGTCGGGGCCGAACCGGATCGGCCAGGGCATCGAGTTCGACTACTGCTGTGTGCACGCTTCGATGGCGCTGCGAGCAGCCGGCTTCGAGACCATCATGATCAACTGCAACCCCGAGACCGTCTCGACGGACTACGACACCTCGAACCGGCTCTACTTCGAGCCACTCACCGGCGAGGACGTCCGGGCGGTGCTCGATGCCGAGCAGCGCCACAGCATCGGTGGCGGACGGCTGGCGGGCGTCATCGTGAGCCTCGGCGGCCAGACCCCACTCAAGCTCGCCCACGAGATCGACCCGGGGCTTGTGCTCGGCACCTCGCCAGCGTCCATCGACCTCGCAGAGGATCGGAAGCGCTTCAACGATCTGCTGGCCGAGCGAGGCATGTCGCAGCCGCCGGGCGGGACCGCCATCACCATCGAAGGCGCCAAGGCGATCGCCGAGGAGATCGGCTACCCCGTCCTCGTGCGCCCGAGCTACGTGCTTGGTGGTCGTGCCATGGAGATCGTGTACGACGATGCATCGCTGACCCAGGCCATGCGCGGCCTGCTTGGTGACGAGACCCATGACAGCTCGCTTGCTCGCGAGGGTGGCGTCAGCGAGGATCGACCCATCCTCATCGACCGATTCTTGGAGGAGGCCATCGAGGTCGACGTCGACGCCGTGCGCGACGCCACGGGTGAGGTGATCATCGGCGGCGTCATGGAGCACGTCGAAGAGGCGGGAGTCCACTCCGGTGACTCGGCCTGCGCCCTGCCACCTCAGACCCTCTCGACCGAGGTGATCGAGACGCTCGAAGCCTGGGCGACGCAGCTGGCGGACGCCCTTGAAGTCGTCGGCCTGCTCAACGTCCAGTTCGCTGTCAAGGATGGCGACGTGTACGTGATCGAGGCGAACCCGAGGGCCAGTCGGACCGTGCCGTTCGTGGCCAAGGCCACCGGCGTGCCCTTGGCCGCCGTGGCTGCCCGGATCATGGCGGGCGCCACGCTCGAGGACCTCCGTACTGAGGGCATGGTGCCTCGTGGCAGGATCCGACCCGATCACGTCAGCGTCAAGGAAGCGGTGCTCCCATTCAGCCGGTTCCCGGGCGTCGACACCATCCTCGGCCCCGAGATGCGATCCACGGGCGAGGTGATGGGCGTCGACCGGACGTTTGGCTTGGCCTTCGCCAAGAGCCAGATGGCCGCAGGGTCTCGGCTTCCACAGTCCGGCACGATCTTCTTGTCGCTGGCGGATCGAGACAAGGCGGCAGGCGCAGAGGTCGCCGCCTCCTTCGTGGCGCTCGGCTTCTCGCTGGTCGCCACCGTGGGCACTGCCGGGTACTTGCGCGACCAAGGGATCCCGGTGGCCTCCTTGGTGGCCAAGGTCGGTGATGGCGGTCTGGCCGCCGACGCCGTTGAGATGATCAGCTCGTCGGAGGTGCAGCTGGTGATCAACACGCCACGGGGTCGTGGCCCGAGGGCTGACGGAGCGCACATCCGAGCCGCCTGCGTCGAGCACCAGATCCCGTGCCTGACGACCTTGGCGGCGGCGCGTGCCGCAGCGCAGGGCATCGAGGACTGGGCTAGCCATCCGCTCGAGGTGATCACCCTCCAAGAGCTCCACGCCGCAAACCGAACGGAAGCGTGAGCGCGGCCCGCTCGTCGATGCCGACCACTGTCGGATCTCTGGCTCTCAACGGAGCCGTCATGACGGCGTCGGGGACTGCGGGCCATGGCGCCGAGCTGGCTGCCTATGGTCCCCTCGACGAGCTCGGGGCCGTGGTGGTCAAGTCGCTGAGCCCCGACCCATGGCCTGGCAACCCTGCCCCTCGCCTGGCACCGCTCCCGACCGGCATGCTCAACAGCGTCGGCCTCCAGGGCCCAGGGATCGCAGCGTGGGCGGAGAAGGACCTGCCTGCGCTGAAGGCGACGGGTGCCACAGTGGTGGTGAGCGTCTGGGGTCGCACCGTGGAGGACTACCAGCGCGCCGGCGAGATGATTTCCGACCTCGATGTCGATGCGGTCGAGGTCAACGTCAGCTGCCCGAACCTGGAGGACCGATCCAGGATGTTCGCTCATTCGCCCGAGGCGACCGCAGCAGCGGTTGCCGGCGTCGGGAACGCGCATCCCCGGTGGGCGAAGCTGAGCCCGAACACATGGGAGATCGTCGATGTCGCCACCGCTGCGCTTGAAGGGGGAGCCGAGGCGCTCACCTTGACCAACACCGTCCTTGGCATGGCCATCGATCTCGAGCGAGCCCGACCGATCCTGGGCGCAGGAGGTGGCGGGCTCTCGGGTCCCGCCATCCATGCGGTGGCGGTACGCGCGGTCTTCGAGTGCCATCGATCGCTGCCAGATGCCTCGCTCATCGGCGTGGGAGGGGTCAGCAGTGGCGCCGATGCGATCGAGCTCATCATGGCTGGTGCCTCGGCGGTCCAAGTTGGGACCGCCTCGCTGGCCGAGCCGCGGGCACCGTGGAGGGTCCAGCGGGAGATGCGCCGGTGGATGGAACGCCATGGGGTGACGACGATCGGTGATCTGAGAGGAGCGGCGCATGGGTGAGGACCGACAAGGGTTCGGGGATCGTCTGGTGGAGCGGGTCGCGGCGACGAGCCCGCTGTGCGTCGGCATCGACCCCTCCGAGATCCTCCTGGCACGATGGGGGCTCGACGACGACGCCACCTCGGTCGAGCGATTCGGTCGCTCCGTCGTCGAGGCGGTGTCCGACGTGGCGGCGGCGATCAAGCCGCAGGTCGCGTTCTTCGAGCGGCACGGCTCGCGAGGGCTCGGCGCGCTCGAGGCGATCATGACCGCCGCCCGGGACGCAGGCCTGCTCGTGATCGCCGATGCCAAGCGAGGCGACATCGACTCGACCATGGCGGCCTATGGCGAGGCGTGGCTCGGCGATGGTCGGCCGCTCTGCGCCGATGCGCTCACGGTGACCACCTATCTTGGCCTCGACGCGATGGAGGACGTCATCGAGCGGGCGGTCGTGAGTGGTCGAGGGCTCTTCATCGTCGTGGCCAGCTCCAATCCGGAGGGGCGCCTCGTCCAAGAGGCCGTCACGGCAGACGGCATCCGTGTCGAGGAGTCGCTCCTCGGAGCGATTGGTGCGCGGAACCATGGTGAGCAAGCTGCCACCGGACGCTCGCTTGGATCGCTCGGGGCGGTCGTCGGCGCAACCCGATCGGTCGGGTCGCTCGATCTTGCCCACCTCGCCGGACCCTTCCTCGTCCCCGGTCTCGGCGCCCAGGGCGCAACGGCCGATGATGTCCATGCGCTCTTCAAGGAGTGCCCACCGCACTCGGTGCTCGCCAGCGCCTCCCGCTCAGTCCTGGCCGCAGGACCATCGATCTCAGACCTCGCCGCAGCGGCGCACATGCTTGCCGACGAACTTCGAGCGGCAATCGGCGGCGATGACACCCGTTGAGCCACGGAAAACCGCTGATACGCTGAGGGGATGCCAACTCCGCCCGTACTGACGCCAGAGCAGCGAGCTGCCGCGCTCCAGAAAGCCGCCCTCATCCGTCGGGAGCGATCGGAGATCAAGCGCCGACTCAAGGATGGTTCGTTGAGCCTGGCGGAGGCGTTTGCCTTGGCGCCTGCGAACGAGGCGATCGCCAAGATGAAGGTCCTCGTACTGCTCGAATCACTGCCAGCTCTCGGCAAGGTGAAAGCTCGCCGAGTCTTGGAGCAGGTCGGCATCGCCGAGTCGAGGCGGGTGCAGGGCCTTGGGGCGAATCAGCGTGCAGAGCTCCTCACCGTCACCGCTCGCTGACCCGCTGCTGCTCGTCCTCGTCGGCCCCGGGGGCACGGGCAAGGGGACGGTGGCCAGGCAGCTCTTGGAGCGCGACGAGGCGTTGTGGCTCTCTCGGAGCTGGACGACTCGACCGCCTCGACCGGGCGAGGACCCGGATTCCTATGTCTTCGTCGACCGGTCAGGCTTTGAGGCCCACGTCGAACGTGGAGGCTTCTTGGAGTGGGCCGAGTTCCTCGGTCATCTCTACGGCACGCCTGTCCCCACCCCACCGAGTGGGAGCGACGTCCTGCTCGAGATCGAGCTCGATGGCGCTCGACAGGTGGTTGATGTCGTGCCGGAGGCCAGGGTGATCCTCTTGTCACCTCCCTCGGAAGAGGTCCAGGCGACTCGGCTCCGAGGTCGAGGTGATGCGGAGGACCATGTCCAGCGACGCATCGACAAAGGCCGGCTCGAGCTCCGTGAGGGTCGTGAGCTTGCGCACTTCGAAGTCGTCAACGACGACCTCGAACAGGCGGTGGTCGAGGTACTCGGTATAGTGGAAGGGTTGCGTCAGGCCAAGGCCGCGCGACACACCCCACCTGAGGAGAGGTAACACCCCCATGGCCACGAAGCGCATGACCCTGATGGACCCCCCGGTCGAGGAGCTCCTCGACAAGGTCGACTCGAAGTTCACGCTGGTCACGCTGGGCTCGAAGCGGGCGCGTGAGATCAACGCCTACTACCAGGGCCTGGGCGATGTGTTGGGCCGGGTTGTGCCCCCGCAGGTGACCTCCGTCTCCGGCAAGCCCCTGTCGATCGCCTTCGAAGAGGTTGCACAGGGCAAGGTGACCTATCACCGCCCCGACGCCGAAGAGCTTGCCGCAGAGGCCGCAGCCGCCGCCGATGCTGAGTCCATGGGATTCCTGGGCGACCCCTTCAAGGTGGTCGAGGCTGACCGTGAGGTCGTCGAGGTCGTCGAGACGCTGACCACGCTCCCTGACGACGCCAGCTGATCACGAGCTCGAAAGAGCGAGGTCGTCGATGGGGGAGAAGCGGTCGGCACCCTTCGTGGTGCTCGGGGTCACTGGTGGGATCGCTGCCTACAAGGCAGTTGAGATCTGCCGCCAGCTGAGCGACGCGGGGTGTCATGTCGCTCCAGTGCTGACGGAGGATGCTGCACGGTTCGTCACGCCGCTTACTTTCACAGCCCTGGCCGGGGAGCCAGCTCAGACCAAGCTCTACGACGGACTCTCGGCCATCCCCCACACTCGCTTGGGTCAGGCCGCTGATCTCGTCGTCATCGCACCTGCGACGGCACACTCCCTGGCTCGTTTGGCATGTGGCTTGGCCGATGATCTCTTGATGGCGACCGTGCTCGCGACGCGGGCACCCGTGCTCGTAGCGCCGGCGATGCACACCGAGATGTGGGAGCAACCGAGCGTTCAAGCAAACCTGGCCACCCTGCGATCCCGCGGTGTCCAGGTCGTCGAGCCGGAGGTCGGGCGCCTCGCCGGCGGTGATGCAGGTGCCGGTCGACTCGCCGATCCCGCCGTCATCGTGGCAGCGGCGCTCGCCGTCCTCTCGCCGGCGTCCCTCGACCTGACGGGACGACGAGTCGTCGTAAGCGCCGGGGGGACTCGAGAGCCCATCGATCCCGTCCGCTACCTGACCAATCGCTCCTCGGGCAAGCAAGGGCACGCTCTCGCCGACGCCGCAGCGGCTCGAGGGGCTGCAGTGACCTTGGTGACGACCTCGAAGCTCCCTGTTGCGAACGAGCGCCATGGATCGATTCGAGTGGTCGAGGTCGAGACCGCCGCCGAGATGCACGAGGCCATGATGAAGGAGTCGAGCGGTGCCGACGTCGTGGTGATGGCGGCGGCCGTCGCCGACTTCCGCCCCGTCGACCCGGGTTCCACCAAGATCAAGCGGGAGGGTGGGGTGCCCACCCTCGAGATGGAGCCGACGGAGGACATCCTCGCTGACCTCGTCCGGCATCAGGCTGGCGGCCAGGTGGTGGTGGGGTTCGCGGCCGAGACGGATCACGTGCTCGAGAACGCCCAGTCGAAGCTCGCCCGCAAGGGGTGCGATCTGCTGGTGGTCAACGACGTGAGCGCGGACGCCACCGGGTTCGACCACGACACCAATGCTGTGCACATCCTTGCGGCATCGGGCGAGGTGGACTCCGTGCCGCTGACGACCAAGCGAGCCGTTGCCGACGCCATTTTCGATAGGGTGATCACTCACCTTCCAACCACCGGAGGATCAACCGCACAATGAGCAGCCGATCGACGTTCACCTCGGAGTCTGTGACCGAGGGCCACCCCGACAAGATGGCCGACCAGGTCTCCGACGCGGTCCTTGATGCGATCCTGGAGCAGGACCCGGCATCTCGCGTCGCCTGCGAGACCCTGCTGACCACCGGCATGGTGCTTGTCGCAGGCGAGATCACGACCAAGGCGGTGATCGACGTGCCGGGACTGGTGCGCGAGACGGTCAATGAGATCGGCTACGACGATGACGCAAAGGGCTTCAACGGCTCGTCATGTGCAGTGCTCGTGACCTTGGACCGCCAGAGCCCCGACATCGCACAGGGCGTCGACACGGCCATGGAGCTGCGGACCGGCTCGGGCGGCGAGGACAAGCTCAACGGGCAGGGCGCAGGTGACCAGGGCATGATGTTCGGCTTCGCCTGCGACGAGACGCCCGACCTGATGCCGCTTCCGATCTGGCTCAGCCACCGACTTGCCCAGCGGCTGACGCAGGTCCGACGCAGCGGCCAGCTCGGCTATCTGCGGCCGGACGGCAAGGTCCAGGTCAGCGTGGTCTACGAGGGCGGTCGGCCCGTGGCCATCGACACCGTCCTGATCTCAACGCAGCACGCGCCAGGCGTGGACCTCGAGGGGACCTTGCACCCGGACCTCAAGAGCCAGGTGATCGAGCCCCTGCTGCCGACCGATCTCGACATCTCCGATGTTCGCATCCTGACCAACCCGACTGGCGTCTTCGAGCTCGGCGGGCCGCACGCTGATACCGGCCTGACGGGTCGCAAGATCATCGTCGACACCTACGGCGGCATGGCGCGCCACGGTGGCGGTGCCTTCTCGGGCAAGGACCCGTCCAAGGTCGACCGCTCGGCGGCCTATGCCGCTCGGTGGGTGGCCAAGCACGTGGTGGCGGCTGGCGCAGCGAGCCGGTGCGAGGTCCAGGTGGCCTACGCGATCGGCGTGGCGCACCCGGTCTCCTTGCTCGTCGATACCTTCGGCACCTCGACCGTCGACCCGTCGGCGATCGAGTCTGCGGTCAGCGACCTGTTCGATCTTCGACCCGCTGCCATCGAGGCGGAGCTTGACCTTCGTCGCCCGATCTACAAGAAGACGGCCGCCTACGGTCACTTCGGCCGCCAGGAGCCCGAGTTCACGTGGGAGCAGACGCCAAAGGCCGACGACCTGCGCCGCACGCTCGGCCTCTGATCGACACGATGGGCACGAGCCCATCCTCACAGAGGGTCTCGGTCCTCACGGAGGTCGCTGGGGTTCCCAAGGCCTTCGATTACGAGGTCCCGCTCGGATTCAATGGGCCGCTGGAGGTAGGGAGCCGACTTCGGGTCCCCCTGCACGGCCGCTCGGTCCGAGCGTGGGTCGTGGACAACGCCTCGACCCTCGAGCTCGATGAGGTCAAGACCGTTGCTGCGTCGCTCGGCTTCGGTCCACCTCCCGCCGTCGTCGACCTGTGCACGTGGTCCGCATGGCGGTGGGCGAGTCTTCCCGCTCGATTCTTGGCCGCTGCCTCGCCGCAGCGGTTGGTTCGCTCGCTGCCCACCCGCCCGACGCCTTCCGCCATCGCTGTCTCGGAGAGCCCGGTGGCAGCCTGGGGCGAGGGTGTGGCGCGAACCAGTGGAACCTCTGTGCTCACCCTTGGGCCGGCCAGCGACCCCTTTGACGCCGTGGCGGCGGCGTATGAGACGCTCCGTCAGCTCGGTGCGCTCACCACGGGCTCGCTCGTCGTCGTGGTGCCTGGTGTCGACTACGCAGCTCGCCTGACGGCTCGCCTCGGTCGAGCCGGTGTCCCGGCTGTCGATCTTGGGGAAGGGTGGGATGCCGCTCGCGCCGGGTGGCCAGTTGTCGTCGGCACCAGGATGGCAGCCTTCGCCCCCGTCCCAGACCTGGCCGGAGCAATGGTGCTCGATGGAGAAGATGAACGGCTTCGCTCGGAGGCAGCGCCGACGTGGCACGTGCTCGACGTGCTCGCCGAGCGTGCGCGGCGAGAGGGAGCACCACTCGGCGTCACGACGGTCTGCCCACCGGCGTGGTTGAGCCGTGATGGGGCATCAGCGACCCTGTCGCACGATGCGCTGGTGGCGGGCTGGCCGACCATCGCGGTGGCGGATCGCCGTGCCTCAGATCCGCGCACCGGTTGGCTCTCAGAAGAGCTGGTCGCACTGGGACGCCAGGCGCTGGAAGACCAGCCGGAGGGCATCGCTCTGGCCTGCATCGTGAATCGCAAGGGGAGGGCAAAGCTGTTGGCGTGCAAGCGGTGCGACGCGATCGCCACCTGCGCCGCGTGTGATGCCGCGTGCTCGCTCGGTGAGACCCTTCGGTGCTCTCGTTGTGGACAAGAGCGCCCGGTCATCTGCGCGTCCTGTGGTGCCACGGCCATGAAGCTCCTTCGCCCGGGAACCGCCCAGCTTGCCGTCGAGCTCGGGCGACTCTTCGGGGTGCCCGTGGCCGAGCTGACTGCAGACAGCGATCCCGCCTCGCTCGACGGGGCCCGGGCCGTCGTCGGCACCGAGGCCGTGCTCCACCGGCTGCGGCGTGCCCAGCTGGTCGCCTTCTTGGATCTCGATCACCATCTCTTGGCACCTCGTATCGGCGTCGAGCTGGTCACGCTCGGCCTGATCGGTCGGGCGGGCCGACTGGTGGGAGGCCGAGGTCACGAACGGTCCGGCGCGGTGCTCCTCCAGACTCGCTTGGTCGATCACCCGGTCATCGAGGCCGCCGTCGAAGGGGATCCCACGCCAGTTGCCGATGCTGATGCCGTGCTTCGCCAACAGCTCGGCCTTCCACCGTTCTGTGCAGCCGCGCTCCTTCGGGGAGCGGGAGCCGCCACCTACGGTGAGGCACTCGACGCCGCCGGTCTTGACGTGCGCCCACTGGCAGAGGAGCGAGTCGCGGTGCTTGCCCCCTCCCACGCCGTGCTGTGTGACACCTTGGCGGCCACGCCGAGGCCCAAGGAGCGGGTCGTGGTCGGCGTCGATGACGAGTCGTTCTGACCGTCCACACCGGTAGGATCACCTCGTGAGCTTGCACACCATTCGGACCTATGGGCACCCCGTGCTCCGCTCGGTGGCAGCGGAGGTGACCGACATCGACGCCAAGGTCGTCTCATTGGCCGATCGGATGATCGAGGTGATGTACGCGGCCCCAGGTGTTGGCCTGGCCGCGAACCAGATCGGGGTGCAGCGACGCATCTTCGTCTACGACATCGGCGACGGCCCAGTCACGGTGATCAATCCTGAGATCGTCGAGTCCGACGGAGAGTGGACATATGAGGAGGGGTGCCTGTCGGTGCCGGGGCTGTCGTGGGAGATCACTCGTCCGGACCGCGTTCACCTCGTCGGCCGAGACCTCGATGGAAACGAGATCTCGATCGAGACCGATGAGTTCGAAAGCCGAGTCTTCCAGCACGAGCTCGATCACCTCAACGGGGTGCTCTTGATCGAGCGGCTCGACGAGGATCAGCAGCGAGAGGCGAAGCGTGTCCTGCGACAACGATCGATCGATCTGCGCGCCACGGGTGACCCTGATGGGCTCGGCCTCTTGGGCCAGGCATAGGGATCCGGGTCCTGCGTGGCTCGCCTTGCCTATCTCGGCACGCCTGCGCTCGCCATCGGCCCGCTCGAGGCCTTGGTTGCTGCTGGCCACGACGTGGTGCTCGTCGTGTCCAAGCCCGACGCCAAGCGAGGGCGCGGCGGCGCACTGGTGATGAGCCCGGTCAAGGAGGCAGCGACCAAGCTCGGACTGCCCACCAGCGACTCCCTTGCCGATCTGCGTGGCCTCGGCTTGGATCTGGCCGTGGTGGTCGCCTTCGGGCGGATCATCCCGACGGACCTCCTCGAGGAGATCCCGATGGTGAACATCCACTTCTCCCTCTTGCCGAGGTGGCGGGGAGCGGCCCCCGTCGAGCGAGCGATCCTGGCGGGTGATGAGCGCACCGGTGTGGCGATCATGGCCGTCGAGCCTGAGCTCGACAGCGGTGGGGTCTTCGCCTCTGCCTCGGTTGAGGTGGGGGACAAGTCCCTCGCCGAACTCCAGACCGAGCTCTCGGCACTTGGGACCGATCTCCTCCTCCCGATCGTTGACACGTGGACCACACAACGTGCCCCGCTCATGGCGCAGGAAGGGACGCCGAGCTACGCCAAGAAGGTCGCTGGCGCCGAGCTCGAGCTCGACTTCTCAGGTTCGGCGACTGCCGCCCTTCGCACGGTCAGGCTCGGCCGAGCGTTCACCTTCGTCGGTCCGAAGCGGCTCCGAGTGCTGGCAGCGACCCTCGCCGATCCCCTTCGCGCTGCGCCGGGCACCGTCGTGGGCACGACCGTGGCGACCGGAGACGGCGCGCTCGAGCTCGTGACCGTCCAACCGGAGGGCAAGGGGCCGATCGACGCAGCGGCATGGCGCCGTGGCATCCATGGCGACAGCCCGCTGCTCCTCGGCCGAGAGCAGGGAACGCACGATCCCGCCTCTAAGGTTGGAGCGTGACCACGACCTCTTCGATCGACCCCGGTGCGATCGGATCGCTGCGAATCGCTCCTTCGATCCTCGCTGCTGATTTCGGAACGCTCGCCGAGGCGGTCGCCACCGTCACGCCAGGGACCGACTGGTTGCACGTTGACGTGATGGACGGACACTTCGTCCCCAACATCTCGATCGGCCCACCGGTGGTCCAGGCGCTTCGAGCCCACACGGACCTGTATCTCGACTGCCATCTCATGATCACCGATCCAGGCGAGTATCTCGAGCCATTTGCCAAGGCTGGCGCCCAAGGTGTCACCGTGCATGCCGAGCTTGGCGACCTCGATTCGGTGATCGCCGAGGCTCGGGCCCTCGGTCTCCGGATCGGACTCGCTGCGAACCCTGACACCAGCTTCGAGGTGCTCGACCGCTACCTCGATGCGGTCGATCTGGTGCTCTGCATGACGGTGTTCCCAGGATTCGGTGGCCAATCCTTCATGTACGAGGTGCTGCCCAAGATCGCCCAGGTTCGGTTGGCCATCGATGAACGAGGCCTCGATTGCGACCTCGAGGTCGATGGCGGCATCGACGCCACGACCACTCCACTGGTGGTCGAAGCGGGGGCCAATGTCCTTGTGGCGGGGAGCGCCATCTTCAACCGTCCGGATCCGCTGGCGGCGGCAAACGAGCTTCGGGCGCTGGCCCAGGCCGCCTCGGCGCACTAGAGACCTCTGGCGATCTCATGAGCAGCGCTGTCGATCCTGCGGTTGCCGTCGACGCGATGGCCGAGGCGGTGGCGCTCGGCGAGGCCGTCCGACAGGTGTCGCCTCCCAACCCCTGGGTGGGGGCCGTGGTGATCTCGCGTGATGGGCGGCGGCGCTACGGCGGTGCGACCGAGGCGCCGGGAGGCCGGCACGCGGAGATCGTCGCGCTCGATCACGCCGGCGACGATGCCGCAGGGGGCATCCTGGTGGTCACCCTCGAGCCCTGCTCGCACCATGGTCGAACCGGACCATGTGCCGACGCGATCATCGAATCGGGGATCACCACGGTGGTCATGGCGATCGAGGATCCGGACCCGCTGGTCGCAGGAGCTGGGCGACGACGCCTCGAGGATGCAGGCCTCAAGGTGCTCATCGGCGTGGGGGCGGACCGTGTGGAGGCGTCGCTTGCCGCCTACCTCCATCATCGACGCACGGGGCGCCCGCTCGTCATCCTCAAGCTGGCAGGGACGCTCGACGGGAGGACGGCGGCGCCTGACGGCTCCTCGAGGTGGATCACGGGAGCCGAGGCGCGAGCAGACGTCCACGAGCTTCGGGCTCGGTCAGACGCCATCATCGTGGGGGCAGGGACGGTGCGTGCCGACGACCCCGCGCTCACCGCTCGGACGACGCCGCCCGCCGCGCGGCAGCCGCTCAGAGTCGTGCTCGGCCACGCACCGCCCGAGGCGCAGGTGCACCCATGCTGGGAGCGGAGCGGGGACCTCGGCGAGGTCCTTGACGAGCTGGGTGGCGCAGGCGTCCTCCAGGTGCTCGTCGAGGGCGGCGCCACGGTGGCACACGACTTCGTGGCTGCGGATCTGGTCGATCGGTACGTGCTCTATCTGGCTCCTGCCATCATGGGGGGAGATGACGGGTCGCCGTTGTTGCGTGGGATTGGTGCTCCGACGATGGAGCAGGTTCGGCGCGGACGGTTCATCTCGGTGACCCAGCTCGGTGAAGATCTACGTTTGGAGGTGGCGGCCTGATGCCGTTCTCAACTATTGAAGAGGCGGTCCAAGCGATCGCCGACAAGAAGATCGTGATCGTTGTCGACGATGAGGATCGCGAGAACGAGGGCGACCTGGTGATGGCCTCAGAGGCCGCAACGCCCGAGAACATCGCGTTCTTCTTGGCGCACACCTCGGGCGTCATCTGCACGCCACTCGAGCCCGATCGCGCCGATGCACTCGACCTGCCGCTGATGGTGGTGGCCAACACCGAGGCGCAACGAACTGCGTTCACCGTGACGGTGGACTACCGACACGGCACCACCACGGGAATCTCGGCGGCGGATCGGTCGGCCACGATCTTGTCGTTGATCGATCCCGAGACTCGTCCGACCGACCTGAACCGTCCTGGCCACATCTTCCCGCTCCGCTACCGACCCGGTGGCGTGCTCAAGCGTGCGGGCCACACCGAGGCAACCGTCGATCTGGCTCGCATGGCGGGCCTCACGCCCGCCGGCGTGCTGTGTGAGGTCGTCACCGCAGACAAGTCGGGCATGGCTCGACTCCCCGAGCTCGAGGCGTTCGCCGAGGAGCATGGACTTCCGCTCATCTCGATCGCCGACCTGATCCGGTACCGACGACGGCACGAGAAGCTCGTCCGTCGCGTGGCAGAGGCCACCATCCCGACCCCCGCCGGTGAGTTCCAGTCGGTGGTGTTCGAATCGGTCCTCGATGGTGAGCAGCACATGGCCTTCATCAAGGGCAATCCCTCGGGCGAGCAGAACGTGCTCGTCCGGGTGCACTCTGAGTGCCTGACGGGTGACGTGTTCGGCTCGCTCCGTTGCGACTGTGGCCCCCAGCTCCACGCCGCCCTCGAGCAGATCGACAAGGAGGGGACGGGTGTGCTCGTCTACCTCCGTGGACACGAAGGGCGGGGCATCGGACTCGGCCACAAGATCCAGGCCTACAAGCTCCAAGAAGAGGGCTCCGACACCGTCGATGCCAACCTTGAGCTCGGCCTACCCGTCGACAGCCGGGAGTATGGGATCGGAGCGCAGATCCTGGTCGACCTTGGTGTCACCACGATGCGCCTCATGACCAACAACCCAATCAAGTACGGAGGCCTCGAGGGATTCGGGCTCGACATCGTCGAGCGCGTCCCCCTAGAGAGCACGCCGACTGAGCACAACATCGACTACCTGCGCACCAAGCAGCAGCGCATGGGACACATCTTGGAGGGCCTCGATGACGTCAACTGACGAGACCGCACTCGACCCCTCAGCCGTCCAGGCGATCCATGGGCAGGTCGGCCACCACATCGAGGGCGCCCACGATGGGCGGGGACTGCGCATCGGCGTGGCCTGCGCCCGCTTCAACGGTGGCATCACCATGCGGATGCTCACCGGCCTTCTTGAGGCAGCCGATGAGCTTGGCGTCGACCGCCAGGACATCATCGTGGCTTGGGTGCCCGGTGCGTTCGAGCTGCCCTTGCTCAGCCAATCGCTCCATGCGTCCGGAGAGGTCGATGCCGTCGTGGCGCTTGGAGCTGTGATCCGAGGGGACACCGGCCACTACGACTTCGTGGCGGGGGAGTGCGCTCGCGGTCTCCAGGACGTCTCACTTGCCGTGGCGAAGCCGGTGATCTTTGGCGTGCTGACCACCGACACGGTGGAGCAGGCGCTTGAGCGCTCGGTACCTGGCCAGGGGAACAAGGGGCGCGAGGCGCTCGAGACGGCCATCGAGGTCGTTCGGGTGCAGCGCTCGTCGCCCCTCGGCTGAGCGGTGGTGGAGGGGCCCCCGCCGGTGGGCCACAATGGGGCAGTGCTCACCATCGTCTTGCCCAAGGGCTCACTCGAAGCGGCCACCTTGGCGCTCTTCGCTGACGCCGATCTCACCGTCAAGCGATCCAGCGACGTCGACTACCGGGCATCGATCGATGACCCCCGCGTCCTCGAGGTTCGGATCCTGCGCCCCCAAGAGATTCCGGTCTACGTGGCCGAAGGGCGCTTCGACCTCGGCATCACCGGACGGGACTGGATCGAGGAGCGCGGCGTCGAGGTTGAGTCGCTTGGTGAGCTTGCCTATTCGAAGGCAACGTCCAACCCGATTCGAGTAGTCCTTGCCGTGGCGGGTGACTCGCCGTTCAACACGATCGAGGATCTTGTCGGATTACCTGAGCCGCTCCGAGTCTCGACCGAGTACCCGGAGCTGACGCGGCGGGCCCTGGCGGCCAAGGGCATCAGCGCAGAAGTCTCCCTCTCCTATGGGGCGACCGAGGCGAAGGTCCCTGACATCGCGGATTGCGTGGTCGAGATCACCGAGACGGGACGCGCCCTTCGTGCCGCAGGGCTCAAGATCATCCACACGCTGCTGGTGTCGCGCACGGAGGTGATCGCTAACCCGGCCGCCGCCGCAGATCCGGCCAAGCGTCACGCCATGGGCCAGCTGATGACCCTCCTCGAGGGGACGATGGAGGCGCGAGAGAAGGTGCTCGTGAAGCTCAACGTCCCGTCGGAGCAGCTCGATGCGGTCCTCGCCGTCCTGCCATCATTGCGATCACCCACCATCTCCGAGCTCTCGGGTGGCGCCGGCTTTGCCGTCGAGACGGTCGTGGCCAAGGCGGTCATCAACACCCTCATCCCGAACCTCAAGGACCAAGGTGCCACCGACATCTTGGAGCTCGCCTTGGCGAAGATCGTCCACTGAGCCGTGGCGAGAGCTCACCTTGGCATCGTGCGGGCCTTCGACCCTGACCGAGCGCTGGGGGAGATCGAGATCGATGGAGCGCAACTGATCTCGTTCCACTCGACGGCCATCGCCGATGGCTCTCGTTCGATCGAGGTTGGCGCGCACGTCAGCGTGATGGTCGTGCCGACCCACGGAGGCGCCATCGAGGCAGCCGAGGTGATCAAGGTCGACCGACGGGCCTAGGCCTCCTGGTCGCCCTCCTGCTGGACGGCGACCGCCTGGAGCTGGACCCAGGCGAGGCGGAGCTGTGCGAGGCCCTCAAGCAGCTGGCTGGCACCCGTTCCGAGACGCTCTCCGAGCGCCTCGACCACGCCAGCGAGTGCATCGATGGCGAGCTGCGCCTCTTCGAGGCGGGGTGGCTGCTCTGAGAGGTAGACGGCGGCGAGCTCGAAGAGCCCGTAGCAGTGGTTGGCGATGACCACCGTGGGGTCGGAGGCAGCAAGCTCGGCCCGCAGGGCCTCAATCTCTGCCGAGTCATCCTGGGGCATCTCATCGGTGTGGGGGCTCTGGTCGCTCATGGCTGCTAGGTTAGAACCCTGTTCACCATCAAGCGGGGTGGTCAGGCGCCATGCGCCTTGCTGCCTCCACCTGTCCACCGGACGAGGTCTCCTCGTCGCCGAGGTGCGCCAGGTCGAGAAGGTTGCGATGCGAGCTGCATCGAGGCCCATCCCGCGCGACGACATGGAACCGACTGCCAAGTGGCAGCGGTCCGGAAGCAAGGGAGAAGCCCGATAGCCACTGCCGCACCAGGAGAGCACCGGATCAACGACAGGATCCGAGTTCGCGAAGTCAGGCTCGTCGACCCCGACGGCCAGCAACTCGGCATCAAGCCGCTCCCAGAGGCGCTCTCCATCGCCCGTGATCTCGATCTCGACTTGGTCGAAGTCGCACCCAACGCTGCGCCTCCGGTCTGCCGGATCATGGATTACGGCAAGTTCAAGTTCGATGAAGCCCAGAAGGCCAAGGAGTCTCGCCGCAAGGCGGTCAACGTCGGCGTCAAGGAGATGAAGTACCGGCCCAAGATCGGTCCAGGCGACTTCGACACCAAGACCCGACAGGTCGCCAAGTTCCTCGACGAGGGTCACAAGGTCAAGCTCACGATCATGTTCCGAGGTCGAGAGGTGTTCCACCCCGAACTCGGCAAGAAGATCCTCGACCGCGTCGCCGAGACCATCGGTGAGGGTGGCAAGGTCGAAGCCGAGCCTCGGCTTGACGGACGAAACATGACGATGGTGCTGGCTCCACAGAAGCGTTCCAAGCCCAGCGAAGCCAAGGTCGCCGAGACCCCTGGACCCTCAGAAGCCCCCGCAGCGGTGGCGAGCGAGGCTCCGAGCGTCGAGGCGACGACAGGAGATGAATGACATGCCCAAGATGAAGACGCACAAGGGCGCCAAAGCCCGAATCAAGATCACCGGCAGCGGACGGCTCCGCCGTCGTCAGCAGAACCGCGGCCACATCATGGAGAAGAAGTCCTCCACGAGGACTCGACGTCTCTCGAACGAGGTCGAGATCCACAGCGGTGACGAGAAGCGCATCAAGCGCATGCTCGGCATCTAGGCCCCATCACATCTTGGTGTCGCCGTCCGGCGGCACGACCAACCAACCACGAACTCAAAGAGAAAGGGAGCTGAACGATGGCAAGGGTGAAGCGCTCCGTCAATGCCCGCAAGCACCACCGGGCAATCCTGGAAGAGGCCAAGGGCTACTACGGCAACAAGAGCCGTTCGTTCCGCGCGGCCAACGAGCAGGTTCTGCACTCCAAGCAGTACGCCTTCCGTGACCGTCGGGCACGCAAGGGCGAGTTCCGCAAGCTGTGGATCCAGAGGATCAACGCGGCGGCTCGAGAGAACGACATGAGCTACTCGCGATTCATCGCTGGGCTCAACGCTGCAGGCGTCGAGGTCGACCGCAAGGTCTTGGCCGACTTGGCCATCACCGACCCACAGGCGTTCTCCGCCTTGGTCGCCGTGGCCAGCGAGGCGCTCGGCTCCGAGGCAGCAGCCTCCTGAGCGAGGCGCTCGGACCTCGGAACCCCGAGGTCCAGAGACTGCGAAAGATCCTCTCCTCGCGGCGCATGCGCCGAGAGGAGGGGGTCTTCGCGCTTGAGGGCCCTGAGCTGCTGACGGCGGCGCTTGGCGCGAGCTGGCCGGTCGACGCCCTCTATGTCGACGAGGAAGCCGAAGGTCGGGCGCTCGCCGAGGCGTTGGCCCGGGCCGACGCCGCTGGTCTCGAGCGGCGGATCCTGAAGTCCGGTGTGCTCACCCAGGTGGCCGATGCCGTCGCCCCTCAGGGCTGCGTCGCAGTTGCGAAGCACCAGCAGAGGCCTGAAGGCGGCCTCGAGAGCCCCATCGTGATCGTGCTCGATCGGATTAACGATCCTGGAAACCTCGGTGCGGTGGTTCGGGTGGCTGAGGCGACTCGATCGTCGGTGATGGTGACCGCTGGCTCCACGGATCCATGGGGCCCGAAGGCGCTGCGCGCCTCGACCGGATCGATGTTCCGGACCCCGGTGGTGGAGGGAGGAGCCATCGATGACGTGCTCTCCTCGCTTCGCGACGAGGGTCGTACCGTTGTCGGGACCTCCTCGCACGTCGGTGACGACTTCGCCACGCTCTCGTGGCCGCTTCCGATGGCATTGGTCTTTGGGACCGAAGCCGCAGGTCTCGACGACTCGGTGATGGCCTCGGTCGACGCAGTGGTCTCGATCCCGCTTCCGGATGCCGTCGAGTCGCTCAACCTGTCCGTGGCTGCCGGCATCTTGACGGTGGCCGCCTCACGGGGCCTGCGGGCTTCGACCCCTTCGTCGTCGGCCTCTACGATGCTCCCCATGCATGGAGGACAGGACCAGTGAGCGAGCCGCTCGAGTCGACGCAGATCGCGGCCTTGGTGGCGGACGCCACGACGCGGTTGGCCGCGGCCCTGACGGTGTCCGGTCTGGACGAGGAGCTCTCGTCGATCAAGTCGAAGGACTCGCCCCTGATGGCGGCGCGTCGCTCGCTGGGTGCGGTCACCGACCCTGCGGAGCGCAAGGCGGCTGGTCAGTTGCTGAACGAGGCGATGGAGTCGATCACCGAGTGCGCCGACGCGCGTCGGGAGGAGCTCGAGGTGGCCGAGCGCCGGACCAAGATCGAGCAGGATCGACTGGACCTCACCGAGGTCGTGCTCGGGGACCTGCGGTTCCCTGTCGGGCGGGGCCATCTCAGCCTGGTCACGCAGACCCGGCAGGCACTCGAAGAGGTCTTCGTGGCCATGGGGTTCACCGTCTCAGAAGGCCCTGAGGTCGAGACGGACTGGTACAACTTCGAGGCGCTGAACCTTCCGCCGGGGCATCCCGCACGAGACATGTACGACACGATGTACCTCGACGTGGGTCTCCCCGAGACGGTCCTCCTCAGAACGCACACGTCGCCCATGCAGATCCATCTGCTCGAAGCGGCTGTGGCGAACGGCACCTTGCCTGTGCACGCGGCGATGGCTGGCCGGTGCTACCGACTCGACACGCCCGACGCGCGACACCTCCCCGTCTTCCATCAGATCGAGGGGTTGGTGGTGGACAAGGGGATCACCTTCGGCGATCTCGCCGGCGTCATCGAGACCTTCACTTCGGCATACTTCGGCCCCGACATCCACTCTCGGCTCCGTCCGGCCTACTTCCCGTTCACGGAGCCATCGGCAGAGTTCGAGATCACCTGCACCATCTGTCGAGGCGACGGCTGCCAGACGTGCTCACGAACCGGGTGGATCGAGCTTGGTGGCTGCGGGATGATCGACCCCGCCGTGTTCGAGGCCGTGGGCATCGATCCGCTCGAGTGGTCAGGCTTCGCCTTTGGGTTCGGGATCGACCGATGCGCGCAGATGCGCCACGGCATCGCCGACATGCGATCGCTGATCGAGAACGACCTCCGGTTCATCCGGCAGTTCTAGGAGGACGAGATGCGTGCACCGCTGTCGTGGCTGAGAGACTTCGCAGACTTCCCCGATGACGTCGGGCTGCTGCGCGCCACCCTCGATGATCTGGGCCTGGTGGTCGAAGATGTCGAGCTGGTCGGTGAGGGCCTCGAGGACATCGTGGTCGCTCGAATCGAGGAGATCACCGCCATCGAGGGGGCAGATCGGGTTCGGCGAGTGGTCGTCGATGCAGGCGCAGGCCCGCTCGAGATCGTCTGCGGGGCCACCAACTTCGAGCGTGGGGATCTCGTGCCATTGGCGCCGGTGGGTGCAGTGCTGCCGGGTGGCTTCGAGATCGGCATGCGCAAGATGCGAGGTGTCACCTCGAACGGCATGCTGTGCTCGGGCAAGGAGCTTGGGCTGGGGGACGACCACTCAGGGCTGCTGTTGCTGACCGATCGTGCAGGTGTTGCTGCGGGCGACCCGCTCGTCGAGGCGCTCGGGATCGAGGCCGACGTCGTCTTCGACGTCACGATCGAGGGCAATCGACCTGATGCGCACTGCATCTCGGGGATCGCACGCGACCTGGCGGCTCGACTCGGGCTCGCATATGGCGCGCCTCGCTCGGCACCGGTGACGCAGGGCACCGTGCCTGCCGCATCGGTCGCCACGGTCGAAGTCGACGATGCTGATCTATGCGACCGATTCGCTGTGGCGCTGCTCGCTGATGTCGTGGTTGGGCCGTCGCCCGAGGTGATCGCTCGTCGGCTCACCTTGGCGGGGATGCGACCCATCAACAACGTGGTCGATGCATCGAACTACGTCATGCTCGAGCTCGGGCAGCCAACCCATCCCTATGACCTCAACGCCGTCGAGGGGGCCACGCTTCGGGTTCGCCGAGCGCGGCCAGCCGAGACGCTCGTGACCCTCGATGGCGTGGAGCGGACGCTGGGGGTTCCTGGTCGAGGACTGGGCGACACAGGCGAGGACTGTGTGATCTGTGATGGCAACGACGCAGTGATCGGGATCGCCGGGATCATGGGCGGCGCCAGCTCAGAGATCGGTGAGCGAACCACGTCGGTCCTGCTCGAGGCGGCAAGCTTCGACCCCATCGCCATCACTCGAACCAGCCGACGCCTCTCTCTTCGCACGGAGGCGGCGGCCCGATTCTCAAAGGGGAGCGATCCCGCCATCTTGGAGGCGGCGATCGATCGGTTTGCCTCGATCCTCGCGCTGTCCAGCCCCACGGTGGCGCTTTCGGCACCAGTGGTGATCCCAAGCACTTCTGTGGTGCCTCGTGTGGTCTCGGTCCCCTTGTTCCGACTCAACGCGCTGCTTGGAACCTCGTTCACGGTCGGAGAGGTCCTCGGGATCCTGGCGCCGCTGGGTTTCGTGATCGAGGTCGACGGGGAGACGCTCTCGGTCGAGGTGCCCACGAACCGTCCTGATATCCGAGCTGGTGACCAGGGGATCGCAGACGTGACCGAAGAGGTGGCAAGGGTCTACGGCTACAGCCGGATCCCTCGGCGAGCCCCCGCCTGGCCGCAGCCCGGTGCTGCCTCGCAGCGTCAGCGCGATCGACGACTGTTGCGCGAGGTGCTCGTCGGTGCGGGTGTGTCGGAGGCCTGGACTTCGTCGCTGGTGGCGCCAGGCGAGGTTGCGCGCCTCGGGATCGATGAGCCTGAGATCGTCGTTGCCAACCCGTTGACTGGCGATGAGTCGAGGCTCCGCCGTTCGCTGCTCCCCGGTGTGGTGCGGGCTGTCGGGCACAACGCGGAGCGGCGTCAGGAGGGCATCGCGCTCTTCGAGGTGGGGATGGTCTTCGTCCACCCTGACGCGTCAGAGGCTCCGCGAGTGGCGCGCGCTGGGTCGGCGGGCGGCGAAGCGGTCGCTGTCCCGAGCGAGCCCGAGCAGCTCCTCGTCGCTCTGGCGCGGCCCGATGACGATGCCACGAGCGCCGTCGGGCTCGTCTCCCTCCTCAGCGACGCCTTCCGCCTCAATGCCGTTCGCCTGGTCTCGCTGCCTTCGGGCGAGTCGATGCCAGGATTCCACCCCTCGCGAGTGGCCGCCGTCGTCGATGATTCGACTGCAGCGGTGCTCGGTCACGTCGGAGAGGCCGACCCAGAGCTGGTTGCAGCGATCGCCCCGGGAGCTGCCGAGCGACGCATCGGCGTGGTGCAGCTTGCGCTCGACGTGCTCTTCGACCCGTCCAGGGCTCTGCGACGTCCGCTGCAAGCCTCCAGAGTCAGCCGGTACCCCTCGTCGGACGTGGACCTCGCTTTCGTGGTCCCCGACGAGATCCCGGCGGATCAGCTCCTCGACGCTGTGGCAAACGGGGCTGGAGAGCTCCTCGAGGAGATCCGCCTGTTCGACGTCTATCGAGGCCAGGGGGTCGACGCGGGAAGTCGAAGTCTGGCGGTGAGGGTCCGCCTGTGCTCGCAGGACACCACCCTCTCTGACGCTGCGCTCTCGGATGCACGAGACGCCATGATCGCCGCCGCATCCGGCATTGGGGCACAGCTCCGCTAGGGCGCTGGCTCGATGCTGCCTGCGCCGCGACTGGTGGCGAGGACAGAGCCCACGATGATGAGCGGGAATCCGATCACCATGCCGATGGTGATCTGCTCGCCGAGGAACACCACCCCGAGTGCGATGGCGACTGCAGGGTTGACGTAGGTCACCACAGTTGCCCGCGCGGGACCAACCTCCCGGGTGAGTGCGATGAGGGCCAAGAAGCCACCGGCGGTGCAGACCAAGGCAAGCACAGCGATCGCTCCGATGGTCTCGAGGCTCAGGTGGGCCGGAAGGTGGGTAACCCCAAACGGGAGGTAGGCAATCGCCACGAGCGCCACCGAGACGGCGACGATCCCTGGACCCGATGCGTCGGGAAGCCGTGTGGAGATGATGAACGGACCGAGCGTGTAGCCGACCACGACGATCCCCATCTCGATGATGCCAAGCGTGCTTGTACCGCCAACGCTCAGGCCAACGAGGAGCGCGACGCCAGCCGTACCGATGATCAGGCCGAGGATCCTGGTGGCCCCGATCACCTCTCGAGGATGGGTCAGCCGGTAGAGGATGACGGCCAAGATCGGGACCATGGCGACGAGGAGTGCGGTCATGGAACTGCTCAGCCGCTGCTCGGCAGACCCCATGAAGAGCCAGGGAACTCCGAACTCGCAGAGCCCATAGAGGGCAATCCATCCCATCACCGGTCGCAGTGGTCGAAGTCGGTCGCTGGCGGCGCACCAGGGGACGAGGACGAGGGCAACGGGTGCCGTCCGAAGGAGGACGAGAGTGGCTGGGTCGACCTCGCGGATTGCCACCTTGATCATCAGATACGGCAGACCCCAGATGATGCAGAGGGCGATGAACAGCATCCAGCCACGTCGCGACACGGCTCATTCCTAGCCGACGGCCAGCAATGACGAAGTTGCATGAATATGCGTGTCAATGTATAGAATTGCGGTATGAGAGTCGGCGTCGTTGGAGCATCGGGCTATGCGGGGACGGAGATCGTTCGGTTGCTCGGCTCTCATCCCGACTTTGAGCTGGTGGTGGCGACGGGCAACCGCCACGAGGGCGAGCGGATCGCCGAGCACACTCCCTCCTTGGCGGGTCTCGTCGGCAACCTGACCTATGCCGAGACCTCGCTCGAAGCGCTCGATGGCCTGGACCTGGTCTTCTTGGCGCTGCCCCATGGTGCATCGCAGGGGTTGGTGCCGGGACTCCTCGAGGCGGTGGGGACGGTGATCGATCTCGGCGCTGACTTCCGCCTCGATCCGGTGACCTACGAGGCCTGGTACGGACAGGCGCATCGGGCTCCGGAGCTCTGCGAGCAGGCGGTCTATGGGTTGGTGGAGCGGAACCGCTCCGCACTTGCGGGGGCTCGGCTCGTCGCCGTCCCAGGCTGCTACCCAACTGCGGCGACCCTCGGGCTGGCTCCCTTCACCGATGCAGGGCTCATCGAGACGACAGGGGTGATCGTTGATGCGGCGAGCGGGGTGTCAGGTGCCGGACGTGCCGTCGGAGATCACCTCCACTTCTCCCACGTCGACGAGAGCTTTGCCGCCTACGGGCTCCTCGACCACCGCCACACGGCGGAGATGGAGGCCAACCTCGAGTGCTCCGTCCTGTTCACGCCGCACCTTGCGCCGATGGTCCGAGGCATGCTCGTGACGGCCTATGCGCGTCCGAGGGGGCCAGTGACCACCGCTGATGCGATGGCGCTCCTTCACGGGGCCTACGACGCGGAGCCCTTCGTCAACGTCGTCGGTGTCCCGCCCCAGACGAAGTGGTGCACGGGCTCCAACGCGGCGTTCATCACGGCACGGGTCGATGAGCGCACCGGCACAGTGCTGGTCTTGAGCGCCATCGACAACCTCGGGAAGGGAGCCGCAGGCCAAGCAGTGCAGTGTGCCAATGTGGCGACCGGGCAGGAAGAGGCCGCGGGTCTCGCGAGAGCAGGGGTCTATCCATGAGTGTGACGGCAGCGGAGGGCTTCGTCGCAAGCGGCGCAGCGATCGGGATCAAGGGGGCAGAGCGGCTCGATGGCGCACTGGTTGCCTCGAGCAGTGGGCCAGTCGCTACCGGCGCCGTGTTCACCCAGAACAAAGCACCGGCGGCACCGGTGCAGGTCAGCCGTGCGCACCTGGCCGCGACGGGTGGTCAGATCCAGGCGGTCGTCCTCACCTCGGGGAACGCGAACGCCGCCACTGGCGACGAAGGTCTCGTCGCAGCAAACACGCTCTGCGAGGAGGTTGCTGCATCACTCGGCTGTGCAGCAGACCAGGTGCTGGTGTGCCAGACGGGACTCATCGGCGTCCCGTTCCCCTTGAGCGCCACCGAGGGCCGAGTTGCCGGCTTGGTGGCATCCCTCGGCCCATCTGTTGAGGATGGGCACCAGGCAGCGACGGCGATCATGACGACTGACACCTTCGCCAAGGAGGTCCTCGTCGAGTCAGAGGGCTTTGTCATCGGTGGCATGGCGAAGGGGGCGGCCATGCTCGCACCGAACATGGCAACGATGCTTGCGGTGCTCACGACTGACGCTGATCTCACAGCGGAGACCCTGACGGCATCGCTGTCGGTGGCAGTCGCCTCGTCGTTCAACGCGCTCGACGTCGATGGGGCGACCTCGACGAATGACACGGTGATCCTCATGAGCAGTGGTGAACGAACGAATGTCGACGTCGACGCCTTCACGGAAGCCCTGACCCAGGCATGCGCCACGCTCGCAGAGGCGATGGCCTTCGACGCAGAGGGCGCCACCAAGGCAGTTCGCGTCACCCTCACTGGTGCGGCATCTGATGCGGAGGCGCATCAGGGCGCACGAAAGGTGGCCACGTCGCAGCTCGTCAAGTGCTCGTTGAACGGCGAAGATCCGTACTGGGGGCGGGTGCTCAGCGAGGTGGCGACCGCAGGCATCGAGCTCGATCCGGCCTTGGTCGCAATCTCCTACGGCGGAACCGTGGTCGCGCGAGGCTCGATCGCGGTTCCCCATGATGCCGAAGCTGTGGCCGCCCACATGGCCGAGCGGTGGAACTCAATCGAAGTCGACCTCGGGCTCGGCGAGGGGGTCGGCTCGATCCTGACCACGGACCTCGGCTACGGATACATCGACGAGAACCGGACGACGTCGTGATCAGCGCTCGCCGGGAGCCGGCGCAGGTCGCAGAGCTGCTCATCGAGGCTTTGCCATACATCCGCCGGTTCTCGGGCAACGTGATGGTCATCAAGTACGGCGGCAACGCACTCGCTGGCGGGGATGAGGCTGCGGCCCTCGCCTCGTTCGCCGAGGACATCGTCTTGCTCCAGGCAGTGGGGATCTTGCCGGTGGTGGTCCACGGCGGCGGTCCGCAGATCGCGGACCTCCTCGAGCGAGTCGGCAAGGAGACCGTTTTCAAAGACGGCCTGCGGGTCACGGATGCCGAGACCCTCGACGTGGCTCGCATGGTGCTGGTGGGGAAGGTGAACAGCGACATCGTGGGCGCCATGAACGTCCATGGTCCGATCGCCGTCGGGCTTTCAGGGGTCGATGCGAACCTCATCCGTGCTGACGTTCGCTCCGAGGATCTCGGGTTCGTCGGGAATGTCACCTCGGTGAACCCCACGATCATCCAACGGCTGGTGGCACAGGGCATCGTCCCGGTCGTGGCGACGATCGGTTCTGATGCTGCCGGTCAGTCCTACAACATCAATGCCGACACCGTCGCAGGGGCGATCGCGGCTGCCTTGGGTGCGGCGAAGCTCATCTTCTTGACCGACGTACCTGGACTCCGCGCTGACCCCTCGGACCCGGGATCGGTGCTTGAGCAGGTCGAGGTCGACCGGCTTGACCAGATGGTGCGCGAAGGAACGGCGGCCGGGGGCATGGTGCCCAAGGTCGAGGCCTGTGCCTTCGCCATCCGGGCAGGCGTCGAGCGTGCCCACATCCTCGACGGCACGGTGGGCCACGCTCTCCTGGTGGAGCTGTTCACCGATAGCGGCCTCGGGACGATGGTCACACCATGAGCGATCGCTCCCATCTCATGGGGACGTACCCATCGCCGCCTGTCACGTTCGTGAGCGGCCACGGCAGCGTGCTCGTTGACGAGGACGGCCGCGAGTACCTCGATTTCCTGTGCGGGCTCGCAGTCACCTCGCTTGGCCACTGCCACCCGGCCGTCGCCGATGCAGTCGCCACGCAGGCCCATACGCTCGATCATGTCTCGAATCTCTTCGGGAACCTTCGGGGCCCGGTGGCGGCGGATCGCATCGACGAGCTGCTTTTCGATGCGACGGGTGCGCACGGCAAGGTCTTCTTCTCCAACTCGGGGGCCGAGGCAAACGAGTGCGCCATCAAGCTCGCGCGGAAGGCCTCACCCGATCGGCATCGAGTGGTGTCGACGATCGACTCCTTCCACGGACGAACCTTGGCCACGCTGGCAGCCACGGGTCAGCCTTCGAAGCAGGTGGCCTTCGCTCCGATGCCAGAGGGATTCACCCATGTCCCCTATGGGGATCTCCAGGCACTGCAAGAAGAGCTCGACAAGGGAGATGTGGCAGGAGTCCTGCTCGAGTGCATCCAGGCCGAGGGCGGCATCAACGTCCCGCCCGCCGACTACTTGACCGGTGCGTCTCGGGCCTGTCGAGCTGCGGGAGCGCTGCTGATCGTCGACGAGGTGCAGACGGGGCTCGGCCGCACCGGCACGTGGTTCTCGTTCCAAGACGAGGGCCTGACACCCGACATCGTGACGATGGCCAAGGCGCTCGGCAACGGCTTCCCCGTAGGGGCGTGCTGGGCGGTGACCTCGGTCGCGGACCACTTCGTCCCCGGGGACCATGGCTCGACCTACGGCGGCCAACCGGTGGCGATGGCCGCCGTCGCGGCGACGCTCGACACCATGATCGACCTGGATGTGCCCGCACGGGTCCAGCGAGCTTCAGAACGCCTAGTCGCGGGACTCCTCGATCTCGAGGGTGTCGCCACCGTGCGGGGGAGAGGTCTGCTGCTCGGGGCCGTACTCGACACACCCTCGGCGGGGACGGTGGTCTCGGCGGCTCTTGCACATGGTCTCGTGGCCAACGCTGTTCGACCCGATGTCGTTCGCCTCACCCCACCGCTGCTCGTCACCGATGACGAGATTGATGAGGCGCTCCGCCGGCTTGGCGCCGCACTTCATCAGACCAGGAAGGATCGCTCGTGAGCACGCGCCATCTGCTCGACCTTGGGGATCTCAGCCCCAGCGACATCACGACACTGGTCCAACGCTCCATGGAGCCCGTGACCCCACTCTTGTCAGGGCAGAGCGTGGCCATGGTCTTCGAGAAGCCCTCTGCCCGGACGCGCAACTCGACCGAAATGGCCGTGGTGGACCTGGGCGGCCACCCCGTGATGATCTCCGATGCCGAGGTGGGCATCGATCGACGAGAGTCAGCCGAAGACGTTGCCCGCACGCTTGGGTGCTTC
>Ga0164296_1000617_pt1 | contig 41329 bp, 38 predicted proteins | sample GEODES057metaG_FD_113533 | JGI IMG/M metagenome (GOLD analysis project Ga0164296, IMG submission 113533) | Dystrophic lake water microbial communities from Trout Bog Lake, Wisconsin, USA - GEODES057 metaG | ecosystem: Environmental > Aquatic > Freshwater > Lake | place: USA: Trout Bog Lake...
AACCATCAATCATCAAAAACAGTGGCCCATAGGGTGCCGGTGTGTTCCCCCAAAGTGGGTCAACTGGATTCACGTAGGGACCCGATCCAAGTGTGAATGGTCCATAGGTATAGGGATTGATATGGCGACTCACCATCTCGCCTTGCGCCGCATAGGAAAAAACGTCGCGGCTAAACATCGGTGCCACCACCAGCATGGGAATGACCCACAACACCAAGATCCACGCAAGCTTCCCGATTGGTGCACCGGGTCTCTTGATCAGCGCCTTCGAGAACTGAATCCACGTGCGGATCAAAAGCACGAGACCGCCATAGACCAACAACAAACCAAGGAGCAGTAACGCTTCATTGCCGTGGTCCGTTGCGGCGGTGTTCGCGGAGGGGACGCCAAAGAACCAGGTGCCAGGCATCTCAAGTTTGAATGGCGAGTTCGAGAAGGACCCTCCGACCGCAATCGCAATCAACGCCGCAAATCCGATCAAACCTGGTCGCCAGAGCCAGGACCAGTCATCAGGATCGAGGAGCTCTTTGCTGGGCTGCTGCGTGGGTCGAATGACGTGCAGCGCCGACGCGCGAAGTTCCAAAAGTCTCTCGGACGCGCGCGTCCCTACCCGCTTCAGCGAGTCAAGTACCGCGCCTGCGGTCTGCGGAGAGGAGTCGTGATTCATGAGATGAAGTGGGGTCGCTCCTCCCAAAAAGGTTGAAAATTATTGGAGCGTTGGTGCCACAGTGTACCGGACGGCAGTGGTTTTCGTGAGGGACAAACTTCTGGCCAGACGCGACACACCGGCGCCATCCGATGTGCTCGGAAAGCGCCGGTGTGGTCAATTCTGGTGGGCCGTGAGGGATTTGAACCCCCGTAGGCTGAGCCGTCTGGTTTACAGCCAGATCCCTTTGGCCACTCGGGCAACGACCCGTCGAAGACTTTAGCCGCTCTGTCCGCTCTCCTCCTCCGCGGCATCTATTGCTCCCACTACCATCGGTGTCTATGCCGAGCTTTGACGTTGTCTCAGAAGTTGATCTCCAAGAAGTCCGTAATGCAGTTGACCAAGCGAACCGCGAAGCAACGACCCGTTTCGACTTCAAGAACACTGATTCCCACATCGAGATGACCGACACCGAACTCACCCTCACCTCGTCAACAGAGGATCGGATTCGGGCGCTCTATCAAGTCCTCGAAGAGAAAATCGTTCGCCGAGAAGTCTCGCTCAAGTCCCTCGAACCCAAGCCCGTAGAGGAAGCGGCAAAAGGAACAGCGCGGCAAAAGGTGCTCCTCAAGGCGGGCATTAATCAAGAAACGGGCAAAAAGATCAACAAACTGATCAAGGAGTTGAACTTAAAGGGCGTGAGCTCGTCCATCCAGGGCGATCAGGTTCGAGTCACTGGCAAAAAGCGAGATGACCTGCAAGATGCCATCGCTGCGCTGAAGGAAGCTGATCTCGGCATCCCCCTGCAGTTCAATAACTTCCGCGACTAAGGCTCGGTTGCCCGCACCCTCGCGGTGAGTGCCGTTCGCCGCCTCTAGGGCAGCTGCGGGGTGACGTGCTCTTCTTCAGTCAAATGTTCATCGAACTCTTCAAGTTCGAACTTGAACAACTTGTTGAAGAGCAACAACTTCAAGATCCAGAAAAGGCCGAACGATGCGACGTTGGCCACGAGAACCAGCAGCGTTTGTTCAATGTGTGACAACGAGAACTCGATCGAAAGATGCCGAGCAAGTTGAGCGCCAAAGACTGACACCGTGATACCCAGTGCAGACATCAGCCAAAACGGCACAATCTCTTTGCGGAAATGGGACTTCCCTGTTTTCCCCCATGCCCACGTCCGATTCAGGTAGTACGAAGGAAACGTGGCACAGGCGTTGGCAAAGATGGTCGAAGGAACCTGGCTCCACCACTTAAAGACACCAAAGACGAGGAAGAGAACAACAAAAGACACCACGGTGGAGATCGCCGAAACTGCGGTGTAGCGGATCATCTTGCGCCCCTCGTGGGAGTGCGACCACTCCTTTGCCTTCTCAAGGGTGCTATTCACGACGACGATCCTAGGCCCTCTGCTCAGTGATCTTGTGTCGATGGTCAGCATTCTGAGAACAAATCAGTGGAATCATGGGCACATGAGCGAATCATTGGACTTCTTGGTCAACCTTCTCGATCTCGAACCAATTGAGGTGAACATTTTTCGAGGTATTCAGCCTGATGAAAATCGGCAGCGAGTCTTTGGCGGACAAGTTGCTGGCCAGGCGCTCATGGCAGCAGGTCGCACGGTCGAGAACGCACAGGTCCATTCTCTGCACTCGTACTTCTTGCGACCCGGCGATCCCACGGTTCCAATTCTTTATGAAGTCGATCGCATTCGCGATGGTCGCTCCTTCACCACTCGACGCGTCAAGGCGATTCAGCACGGTCACGCAATCTTCAATATGGCGTGTTCGTTCCACGCCCTCGAGCGAGGCATCGAACATCAATTCACCATGCCTGAAGTTCCTGGCCCAGAAACGATCGCTCCACTTGAAGAACGACTTGAACCGTGGCGTGAAGAACTCGGTGATTGGTTTGATCGTCCTCATCCCATTGATCAGCGATTCATTGGCGATCTGCCGTGGAAAGCCGCAAACCCAGAGCCTGTGGAGCCAAAAGAACCGGTCCAGCGCCTCTGGATCAAGGCAGACGGTGCGCTACCCGACGATCAACTTCTCCATGCATGCATTGCGGCTTATGCCTCGGACATGAGTCTCTTCGACACAATCTTGACGCCGCACACCATCAGTTGGGATGACCCAAATTTCATGGGCGCAAGTTTGGACCACTGCATGTGGTTCCATCAGCCCTTCCGTATTGATGAGTGGATGCTCTACGACACCGACTCACCCATTGCCCACGGCGGACGAGGCTTAGCTCGAGGATTTCTCTACAACGAAGCTGGGCAACTTTGTGTCTCGATGGTGCAAGAAGGTCTTGCCCGAATTATCTAAGACGTAACGAGTCGGCGGGACCGGCTCGTTAGCCTTCGCGACGAGCGATAGGTACGTAGTCGCGAACCTCTGACCCCGTGTAGAGCTGGCGGGGCCGAGTGATCTTCATGTCTTGCTCGAGGAGTTCCTTGTAGTGCGCGAGCCAACCTGCAGTCCGCGGGATGGCGAAGAGAACCGTGAACATCTCCATTGGGAATCCCATGGCCTGATAAATCAGACCCGAATAGAAGTCCACGTTTGGATACAGGCGACGACTCACGAAGTACTCATCGCTCAGCGCGATCTCTTCAAGCTTGAGGGCAATGTCAAGCAGCGGGTTCTTTCCCGTCACCGCAAAGACTTCATCTGCGGTTCGCTTGATAATTCGTGCTCGAGGGTCGTAGCTCTTGTAGACGCGGTGACCAAAACCCTGCAACTTCACCTTGCCTGCCTTGACACCCTCGATATAGGCAGGCACGTTTTCAATCGAACCAATCTCAACAAGCATCTTGATCACTGCTTCGTTGGCACCGCCGTGGCGAGGACCATAGAGCGCAGCTGCTGCCGCCGCGGTGGCGGAATAGGGATCTGCATGGCTTGACGCCACCGTACGCATCGCGGTGGTGCCACAGTTCTGTTCGTGGTCCGCATGAAGAATGAAGAGCACGTCAAGTGCTCGAACGAGAACTGGGTTCGCTTCAAATCGAGGTTCGGCGACCTTCCACATCATTGACAGGAAATTGGCACTGAAATCGAGCGTGTTATCCGGGTAGACGAACGGCATGCCGACGCTGAAGCGATGTGCTGCCGCAGCGAGGGTTGGCATTTTCGCAATCAAACGAACAATTTGGCGATGCAAGGTTTCAGGGTCATTGATGTCTTTGGCGTCCTTGTAGAACGTGCTCAAAGCAGCAACGGCTGAGACGAGCATGCCCATGGGGTGTGCGTCGTAGTGGAAGCCCTCGAGGAAACGCTTGCGAACGTTTTCATGAATGAAGGTGTGATACGTGACCTCGTGGCTCCACTCTTCATACTGTGCAGCATCCGGCAGTTCGCCGTTGAGCAACAAATAGGCAACTTCGAGGTAGTTCGACTGCTCGGCGAGTTGTTCGATGGGATACCCACGGTAACGAAGGATGCCCGCTTCGCCATCAAGATAGGTAATGGAACTTTCGCATGCCGCCGTCGACATCAAAGCGGGGTCGTAGAACCAGATACCTGGAAGCAACTTTGAAAATTCGGATGCGGCGACGCCGCCGTTTGAGATTGGAATCTCCCGGCTCTCTCCGGTCCGGTTGTCCGTGATGGTGATCGTCTCGGGCACTAGGGGGCTCTCCTCGTCGATTGCACTGGTTCGCAACGACCCCCATGCTACGGCCTCAGGAGCAGGTCCGAAACAGACGACTAGGGCTTCATGGTCGTCTGCGTTGCTTCGGGGGCAATTTGCAGGAGCGCTGACTCGCTCACCTTGGCAGAAGTACTCTCTCCTGCCGGTGGGGCCAAGTTCACATGCAACTCAAGTTGCGAACCCGGGAGAACAGCCATAGCGGGGAAAACCAGTGTGAGCGCTCCCCCGGCAGTGACCGTGCCGGACATTTTTGCTGTCGCCATCAGAGAACCCGTCATCGAGGTCAAGCTGACGGTCACAGAAACCGAATGTTCATCCACATTTCCCTGATTCTGAACAGTGACCTGGGTGTCAAGAGTGTTCGTGGGAGGCAAATAGGTAAACTGCGGATTCACGCTGTTGGGCAGGGGGCTCGGAGTGATCCGGTAGGTGACAAGTGAAAGATCGTGGACGACAGCCAAACTCGGTGAGGACAAGAGGTCACTGACCAACTTGGTCATTGCGGGAGCGCCCAGTAAGGATTTGTCAGCGACAAAGACACTTCGAATGACGAACGCATTTCCTGGTGCTGCCAGCAATTTGGCTCGTGCAACACCCACGTCACTGTCTGCGACCGCAAGGACGCTGCCGGCGTGCGTGAGTTCAGAAACGATGGCCGTGCTCGACTGGGGAGCCAGCGCCTGTGGTGCCTGAGTTGCTGCACCGGGAATACTGGGCGGACTGAGACCCAACAGGCTCTCGATGGCCGTTGCGATTTCTGCAACTCCACTGGCCCGAGCGTCGGTAATCGAGGTGAAGAGTGGACCCGTGCCGTTTGACGGAGCCGATGACGCCGCAGTCCGTGCGATCGTGGCTGACTCTGCAGTGACCGTCTTGAGAGATGACAGTTGCTGCGCCACCGTGGCCCGACTCAGCGTGGGCATCAACTTCAACAGTGCTTCGAGGCGGCCACCTTGTGTGCGTTGCCCCTCAAAAACGGTATTGATCTGCGCCGCAAAGGATCGATTCACGAGACTGCGATACGCAGGCGACGATGATGTCCCCGAAATCACACCATTCAGCAACATGCCGGCAACGGCGAGACACAAAAGAAGGATCACAACCCCAAGAAGTCTTGGTCGACGGAGTGCCCTTCGGCGACGACGTGCCATCACCTCTTCAACCTACCCGGCTTGACCGACACCCTTCCTCAGTACCATCGTCTCGCTTGGGTCCTCAGATTCGAACCAAAGAGCGTCGCGTTAGTCCCTCGTTGGGGTTTCGTGTGGAGTCGGCTCAACAAGATGGAGATCTCCGTGACCACTACCGAGACGGGGATGGGACTGCTCATTCTGCACTTCAGGCGCATCAAGTGACCGGGCAAGCCCGTCAATGGGCGTCGGCGCGTCAACCTCATCGCCACCCTCACCGAGTACGCCGAGTTGTTCAAAACGACGTGCCGAGGGCAAGACACGGCTCTCGAGCGATCCGACTGCCTTGTTGTAGGAATCCACCGACGAGTTCAACGAACGGCCCACTTTGGCCAGATGTCCTGCGAACGTGCCGAGTCGTTCGTAAAGTTCCCGACCCGCGGCTTGAATATCCCGAGCGTTGTCGGCCAAAGCTTCGTGGCGCCAACCAAGACCCACTGTCTTCAGCAAAGCGATCAAGTTGGTCGGTCCCGTGAGGAGAACCTTTGAGTTCATTGCCTGATCGATCAAGGTCGGATCGGCCTCAAAGGCTGCCGCAAGTAAGGCTTCCCCCGGCACGAAACAGACGACAAATTCTGGGCTGGCTGGTTCAAACTGCTTCCAATACGCCTTCTTTGACAGGGTGTCGATATGGGTGCGCAGTTGACGAGCATGGTCTTTGAGGTGCACCTTGCGCAGTTCATCGTCTTCCTCTTCGATGTAGCGCAAATACGCATCAAGTGGCACTTTCGAGTCGACGATGATCTGTGCTCCGTCTGGCAGCGAAATACGCATGTCCGGCCGTTGAACACCGTCATCAGTTGTGGTCGACGTTTGCTGGAAGAAATCGCAATGCTCAACCATTCCGGCCATCTCGACGACGCGCTGTAATTGAATTTCCCCCCAGCGCCCGCGGGTATTGGGAGAGCGCAGTGCCGTGACCAAACTCCGAGTTTCCTTCTGCAACAGCGCTTCCGTCGCTTTGAGTTGTTCGAGCTGTTGCGTCACTGCTTGATACGCACCTTCTCGCTTGACCTCAAGTTGTGACACTTGCTCGCGGTACTTGTCCAGAAGTTCGCGCAGCGGGTCAACTTGAGAGGAGAATTTTTGATCCTGCAATTCCATGTTTTGCTTCAGCGATGACGTGACGATCTCCAACCGTTCCGCTGCAAGTTCCGTCAGCCGAGCGGTCCCCTTGGTGACGACTTCATTGGTCACGTTGGCAATCATGTCGCTGAGCTGACCTTGCTCAAGAGTGCGAGCCTGCACCAAGGCCTCATTGGACGCCTTCAGTGTCGCCAGTTCCGAACGATTGGCATCAACTTCCGTTCGAAGGGCATCTCGTTCACCAGAAAGTTTTGCCACCTCGTCTCGACTTGCTCGCAGTTGTGCGCGCTGGGCGCCTGTTCGACTCGCAAAAACTGCCCACAACACAAGGGCACCGAGCACAATGCCGAGCACAATGCCAAGACCGAACAACATGTGTTTTCCTCCTCTGCAGCGCCTGAAGAGGCACTGACCTCATCGTACGCAGGGGATGTGACGGCACGAGAACAAGGTGGAGAGGAGTAGCCTCACCTGCATGGTGTTCAATCTCTCTTCCTGGCGCCGAGGGAGCGCAAACGAACCAGAAGAGCGTCTCCCCGGCCTCAGCAGCCCACCATCGGTGCTTCCTTTGCTCGATACGGATCTCACGAGAGTCTTTGCCCTCGTCGGTGAAGCGATTGCTGGCGCCACCCACGCCCTGCTCACTGGAGATCGCGAAGCAGCCAAGGTCCTTGTTGCACAGGATGAGGAAATTGATGAATTAGTTCATGGTTTAAGCGTGGCCGTCGAAAAGGCATTGCTCGAGTCAGGACGCAGTGCCGCAGAACGCCAGCAGCTTGTCGCACTTCTCCGCATGCTTCCCGACCTCGAGCGAAATGGTGACCTTGCCGAACATATCGCACGTCGAGCGGCTCGAGGCCTGGGGCAAGAAATGAATGCCCGCTCTCGGGGCCTCGTTGAACGAATGGGAGAAGTTGCTGCTGCCATGTGGCGCCACACCACCTTGGTGGTCGAGGACGGGACTGGCACAGAAGCTTCTGCAGTCGAGGATCTCGACGATGAACTCGACGACCTCCACGTGACGCTGACCGCCGAACTCGTTTCGGGCTCTGCGCCACTCCCCGTTGCTATCGAGATCGCTATGGTCGCTCGCTTCTACGAGCGTTTTGGTGACCACGCAGTCATTCTGTCTCGTCGAATGGCGAGTTTCCTTGGTGCCCCCATTGCCATTCCTTCAGCGGGCGCAGACTAAGCACGCCCACAATTGACGCTGGGGTCGGCGACGCTTAAAACCGTCGCTCAAGCAATGCTTCGGCGATCTGTACGGCATTGAGCGCGGCGCCTTTGCGCAAGTTGTCGCCAACGACGAAGAGTGACAGCCCATTTGTGATTCCTTCAGCGACACGGACTCGACCCACGAGCGAAGGATCTGTCCCCGCCGCATCGAGCGGTGTCGGCAGATCGCTGAGCACCACACTCGGGGCTGCGCCCAGTAGTTCGAGTGCCCGCTCTGGCGACAAGGGTCGATCAAACGATGCGGTGATCGACGCAGAGTGCCCAGTGAAGACCGGCACTCTTGTACACGTGCAACTCACCGGCAGGGATGGGAGCTCAAGAATCTTGCGACTCTCATTTCGGTACTTCTTTTCTTCATCAGTTTCCCCAAGGCCGTCATCGACAATGCTGCCCGCCATGGGCAACACGTTGTGAGCAATGACTCCCGGGAACTTTTGTGCGGGTCCCATCGCAACAGCATGGCCATTCAACGTGAGCTCTTCAGCACGACCTTCAGACTGCTTGAGTTCGCGTGCAAGCTCTGCAACACCTTCGCGGCCTCCTCCGGAGACCGCTTGAAAGGTCGTGACGATAAGTGATGCAAGTCCTGCTTCATCGTGCAAGGGCTTCAGCACAGGCATCGCCACCATCGTCGTGCAGTTGGGATTCGCCACGATGCCTTTTGGAATCACGTCTAAGGCGTGCGCATTCACTTCGGGAACAACAAGGGGTACGTCTTTGTCCATGCGCCATGCGCTTGAGTTGTCGACGACGATGGCCCCTGCGGCGGCGAGTTGCGGCGACAAGGTCCTCGATGAGGTGGCTCCCGCAGCAGACAAGGCAATATCGATGCCGGCAAAGTCTGCGCCGTCTGCGTCTTCCACGGTGACCTCAACACCAGCGAAGCGCAGGGTTGTTCCCGCAGATCGCGACGAGGCGAAAAACCGCACATCATCGACGGGGAAGGACCTAGATTCAAGGATTTCTCGCATCACCGTGCCCGCTTGGCCAGTGGCGCCTACAACAGCAACTCTCATGTGATCATGCTAGGCCACGAGTGGGCATGGGCTGCTCGAAATGCGTGTTCTACGCGCTCAGTCCAAACGCATCGTGCAGCGCGCGCATCGCATCTTCGACTTGATCCTGGTCGACCACACAACTGATGCGAATAGATGACGTTGAAATCATTTCGATGTTGATTCCTTTGGTGGCCAAGGTTTCAAACATGGTCGCGGTCACGCCGGGATACGACTTCATTCCCGCACCGATGACCGACACGCGTGCGATGTGATCGTCGGAGTCAACCCCGGCGAACCCCATGTTCTCTCGGAGAGATTCAGCGACATCGACCGACGTTTCGAGATCATCGCGTGGCACGGTGAAGGAAATGTCGGTGATGCCTTCTGCGGAGGTGTTTTGCACGATCATGTCAACATTGACGGAGCGATCCGCCAAGGCTCGGAAGAGCTGTGCTGCCAAGCCCGGGCGGTCCGGAACACCGTGCACCGTCACCTTTGCCTCTGACGTGTCGTGCGTCACCGCACTCACAATGGCGTGTTCCATGGACTCCTCCTCTTCAACAATCCACGTCCCTGGTTCCCACGTAAAACTCGACCGAACGTGAAGTGGGACATGGTGATTGCGAGCAAATTCAACAGAGCGAAGCATGAGGACTCGACCACCAGTGGCAGCCATCTCAAGCATTTCCTCAAAACTGACCTTCGGAATTCGGTGTGCGCTCGGGACGACCCGGGGATCAGCGCTAAAAACTCCTGTGACGTCGGTGTAGATCTCACACACGTCTGCGCCGAGCGCTGCTGCGAGGGCCACAGCCGTGACGTCAGAGCCACCTCGACCCAAGGTCGTGATGTCCTTGTCGGTGCTCATCCCCTGAAAGCCAGCCACGACGGGGGTGGCACCCGCATCGAGAGCCGTGCGCAAACGATCAGGTCGCACCTCGAGAATCTTCGCCCGTGTGTGGTCCGTATCGGTAATAATGCCCGCCTGGCTTCCCGTAAAGGACGCGCCATCTATTCCAAGGTCGGCGAGCGCCATGCAGAGCAAACTCATTGAAATACGCTCACCCGACGTCAGCAACATGTCCATCTCACGGGGCGGGATGACCGAAGAAACGTCATTTGCCAGACGTAGCAAGTCGTCGGTCGATTTGCCCATGGCCGAGACCACAGCGACCACCTGATTCCCCTGCCGAATTGTTCGAGCAATGTGATCCGCGACGGCGCGAATCCGTTCTGCATCCCCTACTGAGGTGCCGCCGTACTTCTGGACGATGAGTGCCACAGGCCAAGAAACTACCTTCCCGGGAGGTGGGCATCGACATGGCGCTGGCTTCGATAGGGTTGCCGCCGTGCCTAGTGACAAAAGAGCAAGACAAAAAGCAGGGCGCCAGGAGCGCCTGGAACGAGAGCGGAAGGCCGCAAAACGACGGAGTCAGATCCGACGTGGCGTCATTATTGCCATTATTGCGGTGGTCGTCGTTGGTTCGGCCTATCTCCTCTTCAACAAGAATTCGAAGTCGTCCACGTCCGCGACGACAACAACTGCAGTGTCGTCAAAGTACGCGGCACTGCAGGCGGCGGCCAACAAAGCAGCAGTTGCTGCGGGTTGTCCCGCGTCACCCTCTACTCGGGTGAATACGCAGACGTGGAGCACGGCACCAGCCATGACGATCGACACCTCGAAGACCTACACCGCCACGGTTCAAACCACGGTGGGATCGTTCACCATCACCCTTGATGCAAAGGCTGCACCGACCACGGTCAATAATTTCGTGTTCCTTGCGCAAAAGGGCTTTTATCACTGCGTCATTTTCCACCGCGTGATTCCGAACTTCATGGACCAGACAGGTGACCCCACGGGCACTGGTTCGGGAGGTCCCGGCTACAGCTTCAAAGATGAACTGCCCGCAACTGCGAGTCCGCAGTACCCGATCGGCTCGGTCGCCATGGCGAACTCAGGTGCCAACACCAACGGCAGCCAATTCTTTATTGTGACCGGCACCGAAGGTGAGAACCTCCCTGCGAGTTACTCACTTTTTGGTTCCGTGCCAAGTAGCCAAATGACGGTGCCACAACTCATCAATTCAGAAGGCACAAGCGCCAACAACGGCGTGCCACCTCTGGTGACGCAGCGGATTTTGTCCGTCACCATCTCATCGAACTAAGGATCTAGCAAGCCAACAGGCTCACCCTTGTTGGAGAAGGAGTACCACACCATGACGACCCCCGAATGCCCCGCCGTTGACGGCTCTTCTGAGCGGCGCACCTCGTTCCCCGCCGAGCCACCCATGTGCATTGACGTGAACAAGCGCTACACGGCGACCATGGTGACGTCTCATGGAGAGATCGTGATTTCACTTGACGCGCTTGCCGCTCCAAAAACAGTGAACAGCTTTGTCTACCTTGCTCGCTACCACTACTACGACGGTTTGACCTTCCACCGCGTGATTCCTGGTTTCGTCCTACAAGGTGGCTGCCCCGTCGGAAACGGCACTGGTGGACCCGGCTATCGATTCGAAGATGAACTCCCCGCTCCTGGCCGTTACCAAATTGGTTCGTTGGCCATGGCCAATGCCGGACCTAACACGAACGGCAGTCAGTTCTTCATCATTTCGGGACCCGATGGCGCAAGTCTTCCCCCGCTGTACTCACTCTTTGGCGCCGTGGTGAAGGGCGGCGACGTGGTTGCAACCATCAACGACTTGGGTTCGCGCTCTGGCACCCCGTCAGAAACCATCACCATTGAGTCGGTCACCATCGTGGAAGCCGACTAAGTCCTTCGATTTTTCGAAAGCCACCAGAAAGTCATACTGCGCGCCCCGCTCGGGGCCGGCCATTGGGCGAGCCGTCGCCACTATCTCCAGCGCGTCGTCAAGCCCCATGCCTGAGGAGACCAGCAAGGCAGCTGCCATGGTTCCTGCGCGCCCGATGCCGGCGCCGCAGTGGAGCACCACGCTCTCACCCTCCTGCAGGAGTTGCGCAAGGACGCTGAGTTGAGTGATTGCCTGATCGAGTGTTGGTGCACTCAGATCGGACACGGGCCACCACAGTGCTCGGCCACTCCTCAGCCATGACGCGTACGAAGGGAATCGGTCCTCGATCTCATGAATCTCGCAGAGGCAGACCACTTGCTGGGCACCGACTGCTCGTAACGCCCGCTCTGGGTCGGGGCCGATGAAGTGCTTTCCAGCAAGGTAGAGGCGGCCAGGTCCGAAGGGAAGGGGAAGTTCGTCGACCCCTCCATGGCGCGAGCGGTCTGTGACCCAGTCCGCAAAGCCATCGCCTTCAGAAGGCGTCACAACGATGCAAGTCCTTGTGGTAGTTCTACGCCCCCACGAAAGACGCGTAGCTCCTGTGCTCCAAGCAGCGTGACGCGTTGATCGGGAGTCAGCATGACCCCACTGCGTGCTCCCAGTGCAATCACCACGTGATCGGCGCTTGCCAACGTGACAGTTCGATGCAATTTCTCGCCATTGGGATCATCTGGGTCGCCGTCTGCGTGAGGGACGACCATGAAACGAGTCGTGAACCCAAGGCCGACAGTCGGCGCGCCTCCGCGAGGATCCACCATGGGATCACACAATGCGCTCGCTGCAGCTCCCGACGCGATCACTGTTGCGCCCCCTTCAAACGCTCCTCGGAGATGATCATGGAGCTTGGTGTCTTTGAGTACAGTGCGGATGTGGAGCGCCGCTCCATCAGTGAGATAGATCGCATCGGCATCATCCAGCCTGGCTGCGAGTTCTTCGTGCTCAGCATCACTCCGAGTCAGCGCCATGACGCCTTCGACTTCCGCGCCCAGAGGACCGAGCCATTCGGCCACCGCGACAACTGCCGCTTCTGGACCTTCGAAGGCCCGGCCTATTGGGAGAACTTTGATCTTGGGCCCACGACTCGCGCGCACAAGTTCTTGAGCCAGCGTCGGATCGCCAAGATCGGCGCCTCCCAACAACAGCAATGTTCCGGAGGGATCAGGCATACCGAGAAGCCTCCCACAGACCCGTGGCAAGCACAGTAAGTGACTCATGAGTAACATGTCCCGCCATGAGCATCTCCACAGTTGGCATTATCGGTTCCGGCATCATGGGTTCAGGCATCGCGGAAGTCGCAGCGGCAAATGGCTACAGCGTGATCTTGCGCAGTCGCAGCCAGGAAGCAGCAGACGCCATGGTTGCCGGGATTTCAAAATCTCTCGATCGCCAGGTAGCAAAAGAAAAGCGCAGTGCCGAGGAAGCAACACAAATTCTCGCTCGCGTGACGGCGACCACAGCACTCAGTGACCTCACGAACTGCGACCTCGTCCTCGAGTCCGTGGTGGAAGATCTCGACGTCAAACTGGCGTTATTCCGTGAACTCGATGCAATTGTTGCGCCCCACGCCATCCTTGCGACCAACACCTCAACCTTGCCCGTTGCTGCGATGGCAGCCGCAACATCGCGTCCCGACAAGGTCATAGGGATCCACTTCTTCAACCCTGCGCCCGCCATGGCGCTCGTTGAAATTGCTCGACCACTCACTGCCTCAGAAGAAACGTTTGATGCAGCTCTGTCATTTGCCGTGACGTGCGGCAAGGAGCCAGTTGCCGTCAAGGACCAAGCCGGTTTCGTTGTCAACGCGCTCCTCTTCCCCTACCTCAACAACGCAATCCGTCTCCTCGAAAGTGGCGTGGCTACCAAGGAAGGTATCGATGCGGCGATGCGGGGGGGCTGCAATTTCCCAATGGGCCCTCTCGCCCTTTTGGACCTCGTGGGGCTCGACACCAGTTTGGCGATTCTGGACGCCCTCTACGAAGAGTTTGGCGATCCGAACTATCGGGCCATCCCTTTGCTTCGTCGTATGGTGAGCGCCGGGCAACTTGGTCGAAAGACTGGCCGAGGTTTCTACGACTACTCCTGACGGACTGGTCCTAGGCTGCACATAGAGCCAGTAATTAATTCGGCACAGAGGGAAGAACTCATGAGCGAACAGAAGAAGACGGCCCCGTGGGTGATGCGCACCTACTCAGGCCACTCAACTGCCGAGCGCTCGAACGAGCTCTACCGCACAAACTTGGCCAAAGGCCAGACGGGGCTATCCATCGCCTTTGATCTCCCCACCCAAACTGGCTATGACCCTGATGCTCCAGAAGCAGCAGGCGAGGTGGGCAAAGTCGGCGTTCCTGTTGCACACCTCGGGCACATGGCGCAGTTGCTCGACCAGATCCCTGTTGCCGAGATGAACACGTCCATGACGATCAATGCAACTGCCGCCTGGCTGCTTGCCCTCTATCTGGCCAATGCGGAAAACCAAGGGGTCGACATCTCGGTGTTGACGGGCACGACCCAGAACGACATCGTGAAGGAATACCTCAGTCGAGGGACGTATATCTATGGCCCCCTCCCCTCCTTGAGGCTCACCGTCGACACCATTACCTTCACAGTTCGTCACGTCCCCAAGTGGAATCCCATCAATGTCTGCAGCTACCACCTGCAAGAAGCAGGAGCCACCCCGGTGCAGGAGATTGCCTTTTCTCTCGCAACCGCAATCAGCATTATCGATGCAGTCATCGAGTCAGGAAAGCTCACTGCCGAAGAGATTCCTGCAGTCGTCAGTCGCATCAGTTTTTTTGTCAATGCAGGCATTCGCTTTGTCGAAGAAACCGCGAAGATGCGTGCGTTCACGAAACTTTGGGATGAGATTTGTGCCACTCGCTACGGCATCGAAGATCCCAAGGCGCGACGCTTCCGCTACGGCGTCCAGGTCAACTCACTCGGGCTAACCGAACAACAGCCAGAAAACAACGTGCCCCGCATTGTGCTCGAAGCACTCGGCGTTACTCTGTCCGCCAACGCTCGGGCGCGCGCGTTGCAACTTCCTGCGTGGAACGAAGCGTTAGGCCTCCCCCGACCATGGGATCAGCAGTGGTCACTCCGGATCCAACAAATCCTTGCGTTTGAAACTGACCTCCTTGAATACGACGACCTCTTTGAGGGCAGTTACGTCATGGAAGCCAAAACCACCGAACTCATGGATGCCGCCAAAGTGGAACTTGATGACGTCTTGGCTCTCGGTGGAGCCTTCGAAGCGATTGACGAACTCAAAGCTCGACTCGTCGCAAGCCAAGCCAAGCGCGTAAGCCGAATCGAATCGGGCGAGCAAACAGTGGTCGGCGTCAATCGTTTTGTAGAGACCGCTCCTTCCCCTTTGACGGGAGATACGGAGATGGAAACCATTTTGAAAGTTGACGCCCTCGTTGAAGCGACCTTGAAAGAAGAGGTGGCTCAGTGGAGACGTCAACGAGATGAAGAGGCCGTGACGCTCGCCTTGGCGGAGTTGGTCCGAGTTGCAAAGAGCAGCGATCCAGCGGACAACATCATGGTTCCTTCCATTGCCCTCGCTCATGCGGGTGGCACCACAGGTGAGTGGGCGGGAGCGCTCCGTGAGGTCTTCGGCGAATATCGAGCCCCGACAGGTGTCTCCGGAGGCATTGGTCGCAGAACAGCCGAAATGACGCACGTCACCGCGCGGGCCAAAAAACTTGCCGCCCTCACGGGATCAGCGCCACGACTTTTAGTAGCAAAACCTGGACTTGACGGTCACTCAAATGGTGCGGAACAAATCGCAGTTGGAGCGCGTGACGCAGGCTTCGAAGTCATCTATCAAGGCATTCGCCTGAGCCCCGCGCAGATCGTGGCTGCTGCTGTTGACGAAGACGTCGACTTGGTTGGGCTCTCTATTCTCTCAGGATCCCACCTCGAACTTGTCCCTGACGTCGTTGACCGATTGCGAGTTGCGGGGATCGACGCTGACGTGATCGTCGGCGGCATCATTCCTGAAGACGATGCACTGGTTCTTCGCAATAAAGGCGTCGCTGCGGTCTACACACCAAAAGACTTTGAGATAGTCCACATCATGGATGACCTCGTTGACTTGGTGGCGACTCGCCGTGGTGTCAGCGTCTAACTCACTGCGAGAACAAACTCGTCGACTGCTTTAGAAGGGACGACCACGCAGGCGGACTTGGTGTCCAGCAAACCAGCGACCCGACCACTTCCAATTCACGCTTGGTCTCGCCGTCGGTGTTGCTCCTCGGCTGCGGAGCAGTTGTTCCACCGCGGCAGTCACAACCGCAACAATTTCAGGATCTGGCTCGGGACGCGGCGTGAGTCCCAACGAACCCTGCTCAGGTGCCGACGAGTTCGTCATTAGAGCGGCATGTTCCCGTGCTTGCGCTTTGGCAACTCTTCCTTCTTGGTCGACAGGATTTCGAGACTCCGGAAGAGCACCTTGCGCGTTTCGGCCGGATCAATGACGTCATCGACGTAGCCTCGCTCGGCTGCGATGTAGGGGTTGGCAAAGCGCTCGGTGTAATCCTCAATGAGTTCCGTCCGACGAGCTTCCTTTGCACCGACGTCTTCGATGCCACCAAGTTCCGTCCGGTACACGATTTCGACAGCACCTTGCGAACCCATCACCGCAAGTTCTGCAGTGGGCCACGCAAAGGCGAGGTCGGCACCAATGGACTTTGAACTCATCACGACGTACGCACCGCCGTAAGCCTTTCGAGTGATGATCTGAATCAACGGAACGGTGGATTCGCAGTAGGCGTAGAGCAGTTTTGCGCCATGGCGGATAATGCCGTCGTACTCCTGGTCTGTTCCCGGCAGGAAGCCTGGAACGTCAACGAAGGTCACGATAGGAATGTTGAACGCGTCGCACAGTCGCACGAAACGAGAGGCCTTTTCTGAGGACTCGATATCGAGAACACCAGCAAGAATCATTGGTTGATTGGCGACAACACCGATAGAGCGGCCACCGATGCGAGCGAAACCGATCACGATCGACGGTGCAAAGAGTGGTTGTACTTCAAAGAAATCACCATCGTCCACAACCGCCGACACCAGGGTCCGCACGTCGTAGGCCTGATTGGCACTGGCCGGCATGATGGCAGCCAGTTCAGGAACGAGGCGTTCGGGGTCATCATCGATTTCAGTTCGTGGTGCATCTTCCATGTTGTTGGCAGGAAGGAAGCTCAGCAGGTAGCGGACGTCATCGAGGCACGACTTCTCGTCTGGGGCGACAAAGTGGCACACGCCGGACTTGGTGGCGTGGCTCATCGCACCGCCAAGTTCTTCCAACGTGACTTCTTCGCCCGTCACGGTCTTCACGACGTCAGGGCCGGTGATGAACATGTGACTGGTTTCGTTCACCATGAAGATGAAGTCGGTGAGAGCCGGTGAGTACACGGCGCCGCCGGCACACGGTCCCATGATGACCGAAATTTGAGGAATGACGCCTGAGCTAATCGTGTTGCGACGGAAGATGCCTCCATAGGAATTCAGGGCAACAACACCTTCTTGGATACGGGCACCTGCACCATCATTCAGGCCAATCATTGGCACGCCGATTGACAACGCCAAGTCCATGATCTTTTGAATCTTCTCTGCATGAACTTCGCCGAGAGCGCCACCGAAGACAGTGAAGTCCTGGCTGAACACACAGACCTTTCTTCCATCGATGGTTCCGAAGCCAGTGATCACGCCGTCGGTGTAGGGGCGGTTCTCTTCAACGCCCATGCCGTGACTGCGGTGACGAGCGAGCATGTCAATCTCGACGAAGGAGCCTTCGTCGAGCAAGTAATCGACGCGCTCACGGGCCGTCATCTTGCCTTGATCATGTTGGCGCTTGACCGAGCGCTCGCTTCCCGCGTGGAACGCTTGGTCCCGACGCGCGCTTAAGTCTGCGATCTTCTCCGTCATCGAATGTTCCATAAGGGACGAGGCTACCCGAGCCCAGAGGTGCACACGAAGTTCAACGGCGCTTACTCAAGGGTTATTTTTCGTTACTCACTAGTCACTTTTGAAAGCGCATGCCTGCGCCTCACCGCGTCAGTTCTGCGGATGCGCCCTTCCTAGGACTCGAGTGAGTAAGAGTCGTCAAAGGAATCTTGCAGGACCGCAGCATCGTGAGCCAGCGTTGAAACTTTGAGGGTCTTGGTCAACGTACGCGTGACATAGTGCCAGCCACTCGGCAAACTTAAGCGCGCACCGAGCGTCGACAGTTGGGAACGGCGAAGGCTGGGGTCTATCTGCTGGCTCCACGATTGCATGACGTAGCGCTGGCCGGTTGGTGTGACTAATTCGTAGATTTTGCTCCCTGAGTTGTAAGTGAACACTGTCGAGCGATCCACAAAATGTGGCGTATAGGGATTCTGTGAGTTCACGAGATCTTGCGGCGAAATATCTAGAGTTGCTTCTTCGATCATCTCGATGCCTCCGAATTTTGCCTTTACTTCAGCTCCTGTTCGATCTTTCAGTATTGAATCCATCAGCCAATAGCGAGGTCCATTCTTGATGGTGGCGATGGCTCCCGTGGCCCGAGAGATCGCCGCTGGGTCAAGAGCATTCCATTCCGCAGCCGGGCATGCGTTCAAAGGAAAACTGTTGTAGACAGTGGCATGAAGACCGCCGCTTAGTGAGGCGAGGAGTACCTCGCAATAGCGTTGCCCGACAAGTGACGCTGGACTGGCATTCGATGACGACGAAGATCCGCACGCACTCAGACTGAGTGCAGCAATGCAACTCAACGCAACGGCGGTGAGGCGCCGCACAGCGTGTCTCACTCTTGGACAAGCTCCACAAGGGTGCCGAAGGCGGACTTGGGATGCACAAAGGCCACCGTGGTCCCACGAGAGCCAGGACGAGGACCCGCATCGATCATGCGCCCACCCGAGGCAATGACTGCGTCAAAGGCAACTTGGCAGTCAGCGACGCGGTAGCCCACGTGATGAATGCCCTCGCCCTTCGTGGCGAGGTACTTCGCAACCGTGGAGTCGTCGCGAATCGGCGTCAGGAGTTGGACGTAGGACTGCGCAACCTTGAGGAGTGCTTCTTCCACGCCGTCGTGCTCAATGATTTCGCGATGCTCGACAGTGGCACCGAAGGTCTCCTCGTACCACGCGATTGCCTCTTCGAGATTGTTCACCGCAATTGCGACATGATCAATTTCAGTGAGCAGCAACTCGGACATGTGGGCTCCTTCAACATGGGGGCACGGATTCATTTCAGGTCGCTCACAGCGTACCGCCGCCACTCAACACGCTCGGCGAACGCGTCAGGCGAACAAGCCTCGCTCAGGAGCTACTGGTCGTGACGACGGAAAATTGTCAGCCGATCTTCGCCAATTTCTGCGCGCAACTCATGGTTGTCAATGCCGAGGCCTTCTGACGGTGCGGCGCACAGGACGCCGATCTTTCCTTCATGCAAATTGCGGTGCACCTGGTATGCCGCTTCCCCCACCTGATCCAATGTATAAACGGCGGACAGAGGAGGGAGAATTTTGCCTTCGCAGATCAATTGGTTGGCGTGCCAGGCCTCTCGATAATTCGAAAAGTGCGAACCCTTGATCGTCTTTAATTTCATCCACAAATGCCTGTTGTCGTATTCGATCATGTAGCCAGAGGTTGCAGCGCAGGTCACGATGGTGCCACCGCGCTTTGTGACAAACACGCTGGCACCCATGGTCTGCCGTCCAGGGTGTTCAAAAACGATGTCAGGATCGTCACCGATCAAGCTGCGAATGTCTTTCCCCAAACGACGCCATTCGGACTCGTCTTGCGTGTGTTCGTCTGACCAAAACTGATACCCGCGCTCTTTGCGATCCAGAACTGCTTCCACGCCAAGTTCATGGAGGAGTGCAACTTTGTCCGAAGACGACACCACGCCAACGGGAGTACCGCCACCGTTCAGGACGTATTGCACGGCATAGGCACCGAGCCCACCCGTTGCCCCCCACACGAGCACTTTGTCACCTTGCGTCATTCTGGCGCCGTTAGGTGAAACCAACATGCGGTATGACGTCGAATTGCAGAGTGCATTAATTGCTGATTCTTCCCACGTCAGGTGGGTGGGTTTAGGCATCAATTGGTTTGCTTTGACGACGGCGATGTCGGCAAGTCCACCAAAGTTGGTTTCAAATCCCCAGATGCGTTGGTTTGACGCCAACATTGAGTCGTCGTGTGCAGAAGGGTCTTGGTCATCGACGTAGTTGCAATGCATGGTGACCTTGTCCCCAGGTCCCCACGAACGGACCGCAGATCCAACTTTGAGCACGATGCCTGCGCCATCTGAACCAACAATGTGTTCGTCTCGGCCATGCCGAGCCCCCCACGCCGATTCCTTGGCAAGGCGATCAAGGAATCCAAAGGTGGAAACTGGCTCAAATATTGACGACCAGACCGTATTGAAATTGATCGATGACGCCATGACGAGTACGTAGGCCTCATCGGGAGCGAGTTCAGGGAGCGCCACGTCGCCAACATGAAGACTCTTGCGAGGATCTTTCTCCGACGACGCAACTCCCTCGAAGATGTCTTGGTCTTCTCGACGCACGAACGCTGCTCTATAGGACTCTGGCATGGCCAGACCTGCCAAGTCTGTGCCTGTGGCCCCTTCGAGTGCTGCAGTGATGATCTCGCTCATGGACTGCGAGGTTAGTCGTTTATTACTCGCCAGTCACTTAGGCCTCTTGCGAGCGCAGAAGCCAGGCGCTCGAGGGGACGCCACCACCTGTCGAGGCCACTGCCACCTTGGCGTTCTTGACCTGTCGGACTCCTGCGGTTCCTCGCAGTTGCTCCATCGCCTCTGCCAAGAAACCGAAGCCGTGTGTGCGTCCACCAGAAAGCTGTCCCCCGTGAGGATTGAGCGGCAAGGAACCGTCAAGTGCGATTGTCGTGCCGTCTCCAATGAAATCCGTCGCTTCGCCAAAGCCACAAAAACCCAATGACTCAATCCAACTCAAACAATTGAAACTAAATCCGTCATAGAGCAAGGCGAGATCGACGTCGTCGTGGGTCAAGTGAGTGCGGCTCCAGAGGTGTCGAGCCGGCCCAAGCAATTGCGGCTCGTGGCTTAGCGTGCCTTGATCCCATGAGATCGGCTCAATGATTTGCGTTCCCACCGCCTCGACGTAGACGGGCTTTATTGCCAAGTCTTTTGCAGTCTCTGCCGCCGACACGATGATGGCGATCGCGCCATCACATGGAACGTCACAGTCGTAGAGACCAAAGGGTGTCGTCACGATTCGCGCATCGAAATAGTCGTCCAAGGTGAAAGGATCTCGGTAGATCGCTCGATCGTTCCGACCTGCATTCGTACGGGCGTTCACAGCGATCCGTCCGAGGACTTCACGACTTGCGCCATAGCGAGCCATGTAGTTCGACGCGTTCATGCCGATCCAGTTCGCAGCACTCATGGCGCCAAAGGGGGCACGGTACTCCAAGAATGCGCCCGACACCCGCCCATCGGCAGCCGGTACGGCGCCTCCTCGGAGGGGAAAACTGGATTCCCAGACGGTTCGAAAGCACAGCACGTGACGGCACAAGCCGGCGGATACCGCGAGCATGGCGGCGACGATTGCGCCTGCTTGTCCTGGCGTCTCGTCGCCACCGGCATGCCACGTCGGCCGGAGGCGGAGTGCCTCTTCTAGGGCAGCAACGCCACCTTCTGAGAATCCGTGCGCGTAGCCACCTGCTCCGGGATAGGTAGCGAGGCCATCGATATCTTCGGGTCGCAAACCCGCATCAGCGATTGCTGCAAGCGCAGCATCCGCAGTCAGTGACAGTGGGTCGCGATTGAGTCGGCGTCCAATCTCGCTGTAGCCCAAGCCTGAAAGCACCACATCGTGCTCGAATCGCTTGGAAGAAACAGGGGTGCGGAGATAGACCTCGTACGCATCCTCTGCAGGCAATTGCTGCGGTGCAGCATGAGGGATGGGACGAAAGTAGGGAAGCCAAACATCGTCGATCTGAGAGAACACCACCTCAACGGCAAGACCAACGTGGGCAGCATCGAGGTCGCACTCAATCAAGTTTGACGTGATTCGAACTCGCGGGTCTTCTTCGAGACCAACGATGCAGATCACATAGGGCGGCGTCATGTCGGGGAGCCACTGTTGTGCATTAATGGTGACGCCGAGAACCGTGCCGCGGCCAGAGACGGCGGCATAGTCAAACTCGGCTGAGCGGCACTCGCGACAACGAGGACCTTGTGGATGGCGCAGGGTCCCACAGCTTGTGCAGCGTTGAATGCGTAATTCGTTGTCAGCGCCGCACGTCCAAAAATCTTTGTTTTCAGGCGTGAGCCGTGGGAGCGGTCCGTGCATGACTTACCCCTTCTTCATTTTGCGAAAGTCCCACGACACGATTTTCTCTGGTGTCACTCGGAGCCACGCGTGGCGACCATCACTAAAGAACGTGCCCCCGGAGTACTTTTCACCAAAGAGACGTTCGGGAGCTTCGAGTTCGGGATTCGGTGCGTCGCCTCGCGGCACCTCGCCAACAATCTCTGCACGCCCGATCATTTCAACGCCTCGAAGTTCTCCGAAGTCGTCGCCGGCATCAACGACGAGTGCAATGCGGCCGTCTCGGGTGAGATTGACCCATCGTTGTGATTTCACAATTGAATTCAGCCACAGTGAGTGTCCATCCCAGACAAACCACAGCGGAGAGACGTGCGGCGTTCCCTCTGCATCCACTGTGCCGACTCGACAAGTTCTTTCTTCTGCCAAGAAGGCGTCTCGCTCCTCGTCGCTCATCGCGATGGAGCGACCCTTACGCTGCTCTTGCATGTCAACCCCCCATGTCTCACTCTGCCCCCAGAGCGAACGAAATTCCACCCTACGCTCAGCCTGAGAGCGGGCTGTACCGATGGAGCCACTGAGTGGGTATCTTGGCAGTTACAGACACTGCTTCGGTATCTGCCACGGTATGCCTCTGCTTCGAGCAGGAGCACTCGGATCACTACGCAAGGAGTTATGCCATGAACCTCGAAGACATGATTCTGATCAGTGTCGATGACCACGTCATCGAGCCACCTGACATGTTCAAGAATCACATGCCAGAGAAGTACAAAGACCAGGCTCCTTTTGTTGAAAAGCAGCCCGATGGTGGCGACCTTTGGAAGTTCCAAGGCGTCCTTGCACCAAACGTCGGTCTCAACGCCGTGGCGGGCTGCCCGCCTGACGAGTACGGGCTCGACCCAACTGAATACACCCAGATGCGTCCTGGTTGCTACGACGCCGATGAGCGAGTCAAAGACATGTCTGCTTCGGGCGTTCTGGCTGGCATCAACTTCCCGACCTTTCCTCACTTCTGCGGCCAGTACTTCATGCGCGCCGAGGACAAGGATCTTTCGTTGATGGCATTGAAGGCCTACAACGACTGGCACATTTTGGAATGGGCCGGCAGTCACCCCGACCGCCTCATCCCCATTTCTCTGCCCGTGCTGTGGGACGCAGAGCTTGCCGCTGAAGAAATCCGTCGCGTTGCGGCGATGGGCTGCCGAGCAGTGACCTTCTCTGAGAACCCAGAAAAGCTTGGTCTTCCCAGTTATCACTCTGACTACTGGGATCCCTTCTTCAAGGCCTGTGCCGACACGGGCGTCGTTATCTGCCTCCACATCGGCTCCTCAAGTGCGATGCAGATCACGTCAGTTGACGCCGTTCCTGAAGTCATGATCTCCCTCACACCCGTGAACTCGATGCTGTGCGTGACTGACCTGATCTACTCAAAGATCATGCAAAAGTTCCCCACCGTACAGATCGCAATTTCAGAAGGTGGCAACGGTTGGGTTCCCTACGTTCTCGAGCGAGCTGACTACGTCTACGACCACCACCACGCATGGACCCACACCGACCTTGGTGGTCGTCGGCCCAGCGACGTGTTCAAGGAACAGATGTGGACCTGCTTCATTGACGACCCCACAGGCATCATCTTGCGTGACCAAATTGGCATCAACAAGATCATGTGGGAACTCGACTACCCCCATTCAGACTCAACCTGGCCGAATGCCCCTGAGTTGTTGTGGAAGCAGTTCGATGGCTTGAGCGACGACGAGATCAACAAGATCACGCACCTCAACGCAATGGCTTGTTACGACTTCGACCCATTCAAGATCCGCCCCAAAGAGCAGTGCACCGTCGGAGCGCTGCGCGCCGAAGTGGCTGACCACGACATTTCAATCAAGTCGATGGGTCGCCGCAAGGCCGATGCTGATGGGGCTGCGGCCTCCGCTCGTTTGGGTGCGGTTGCAGGCAGCCAAGCGAAAAAATAGGTCACTCGCTTCACTCTCCCTGTGCTCGCAAGGGCAAGGGCGGGCGAACGTGTCGTCGGGACTCGCGTCCTTGAAGGGCAGTGTGAAAAAGGACTCGCCAACAAAGTGGCGAGTCCTTTTTCGTTCTCCGACACAATTTTGCAGGCTTTCTCACCACTTCTTTCGAGGACCATGCTCACCATAAAGTAAACTTTAGGTAAACTAAAAGTAAACCTAAAGAAACTTATGGGGGAACAAATGGTTACAAAACTTCGTACAGAGGGATGGTGCACCGACCCATATGGTCGCCACGAGGCCCGCTGGATCTCTGAAGGCACGCCGACTCACTTGGTGAGAGACGGCTCAAATGAGTCCATCGACCTGCCTTCTGGGCAGCCCACGGGTCAGGCAATTCCTATTTCCTGGGGCGAACAGACGCCTCATGGTGCCGACCTCCTGCGGTCCGACCAACGAGTTCCTGAAGGCAGTCAGCTCTTTGAGCGAGTGGCCGGCATCGTGCTCAGTGGAGGCTCGGACTGACCCGTCAGTAATAAGCGCGAGAACCCGCTAGGTTTATCCCTCACAGTCGCTTCTCAGCGACCGTGCATGACGCCGGGTCACCGGCAACAACAAGGGAGGATCCCATGGCTGGAACAGTCATCGTAGCGGGGGCACGCACCCCTATCGGCAAACTTTCAGGTTCACTGAGCGCGCTGAGTTCAACTGATCTCGGCGCCCAAGCAATCGCCGGCGCACTCGCTCGTGCGGGACTCTCTCCTGAGCAAGTCGACTTCGTCCTGATGGGACAGGTCGTTCTCGCCGGTGCCGGCCAGATGACCGCTCGGCAAGCCGCCGTGAAGGCAGGCATTCCTCTTTCAGTTCCAGCATCCACCATCAACAAGGTGTGCCTCTCTGGTTTGAATTCCATCTACCTTGCAGACCAGATGATTAACAACGGCGATGCAGAAATCGTCGTTGCCGGTGGCATGGAATCCATGACGCAGGCTCCTCACATGCTGCTCAAGGCACGTGAAGGGTACCGACTTGGCGATGGAGCGTTGGTCGACTCGATGATGTACGACGGTCTCTCCTGCGGGATCGAGCACATCGCCATGGGCGTAAGCACCGAGAACTACAACGCCAAAGACACCAAGATCTCGCGTGCCGCACAAGATGAGTTCTCCGCACGGAGCCATCAACTCGCGGCGGCGGCAATTGCGAGTGGCAAGCTCGCTGAAGAAATTGTCCCTGTTTCAATTCCGAATCGCAAGGGCGACCCCACCATCGTTGACACTGATGAAGGCGTTCGGGGCGACACGACCGCTGAATCCCTCGGCAAGTTGCGTCCTGCATTCTCGAAAGCCGAGGACGCAACTGTCACTGCGGGAAACGCCTCTCAAATTTCCGACGGCGCCTCGGCAGTCATCATGATGTCCAAGGAAAAGGCTGCCGAACTCGGCCTTGAACCACTCGGCGAATTGCTCTCCTACGCTCAAGTCGCAGGCCCCGACACGTCACTCCTTCACCAGCCCTCGAACGCCATCAACACGGCCTGTGCTCGCATCGGGATTGACCCAAAGACGCTTGACCTCATTGAAATCAATGAGGCCTTTGCGGCCGTTGGCATTGCCTCAGTAGCTGACCTTGGGGTGAACCCCGACCTCGTGAACGTCAATGGTGGTGCGATCGCCTTGGGCCACCCCATCGGCATGTCGGGCAACCGCGTCGCGCTCACCGTCCTCTATGAACTTCGTCGTCGGGGTGGCGGTATCGCCTCAGTTGCGCTCTGCGGCGGCGGTGGTCAAGGCGACGCTGCGGTCCTGCGAGTTGGCTAATTAACGAGTCGCAACAAGTGCGCCTTCGTGGAAGGCAACCTTCGACCATGAAGCGATCGGGAGCTCAATCATCGTGAGCATTCCTGGCGGGTACTTGCTCGCTGCCGGATGCACACCGTGTGCCAAGCGTTCGTCGACCAGATCGAGGCTCAGACATTGGATCGTTGGGTTGTGCCCAACAATCGCGAGCACGTCGACCTCATCGGGGACTTCTCGAAGTATCTCAAGAACGTCATCTGGGGTGGCGTGATAGAGACGACCATCATTGTGGATCTGGGCCTGCCGGGAGAACACAGTCTTGGCCGTCGCTTGCGTGCGCGCCGCAGTCGATGCCAAGACGAGTTGTGGTGGCCATCCAGGAAGCGCCTCGCGCTGCAAGGTTTCCGCCAAGACCTCAGCGGCTTCGGCTCCCGCTGGCGACAACACGCGGTCTCGATCTCGCCCACCTGTCGGGGGGGTTTCAAGAGCCTCAAAGTGACGCAGGAGCCAGAGCATCTTCGCCATAGACCTGAGTTTGCACGACGTCACTGTCTAAGGGGTCGATACCTCTACCCAAGCAATCGCCTAGCGTGAAGAGCGGTCAAAATCTACGGGGAGCACCATGCTGTCTTATTTCCAGGCAATCATCATCGGCATCCTGCAGGGCATCACTGAACTATTTCCTGTCTCAAGCCTTGGCCATGGCGTTCTCTTCCCGGCCCTTTTCGGTTGGCACAATTTGGTTGCCGCGCAAACAGCCAAGGAGTCATTCTTCCTCGCGTTCCTCGTCGGCCTGCATGTGGGCACCGCAGTTGCCCTCCTCGTCTACTACCGAAAGCAGTGGGTTGAGATCGCCGGTGGCGCCATCAGCAGTGTGCGCGAGCGAAAGATCCACGACGGGCCACAACGTCTTGCCTGGCTCCTCGTCCTTGCAACGATTCCTGTCGGGGTCGTTGGCCTCGTGTTCGAACACAAATTACGAGTGCTCTTCGCGAAACCGCTTGCCGCAGCCATTTTTTTGACCATTAACGGCTTCTTGCTGCTTGGTGGTGAACTCATTCGCCGACGGACCTTGGCCAATGGCGGGCGGCTCCGTGCGCCCAAAGGTCGACACAGCTCGGCAGCGCTCAGCGACGCAGAGGCCGGCGGCATGCGCAAGATTGAGTCGCTGAGCTTTGGCAAAGGAATCTTGATTGGATCAACTCAAATTCTTGCGCTCTTTGCTGGGATCAGTCGCTCGGGCATGACCATGACGGCAGGCATCAGTGAGGGTCTCGATCACGAAGACGCTGCTCGCTTTAGTTTTCTTCTTGCAACACCCGTGATCTTGCTTGCCGGTCTCTATAAATTGCCCGATCTCTTTGGCCCGAACGGCAACGGCGTACGCATGCAGTGTTTGGTGGGTGCGATAGCGGCAGGGATTTCCGCCTACGCCGCCGTCAAGTTCTTGGTGAAGTGGTTTGAAACCAAGACCCTGTGGCCGTTCGGCATTTACTGCATCATCCTCGGTCTCATCTGCATCATTCGCTTCGCCTAGAGCAAGTGGCTCGCAGTGCTGACCTAGGAGGCGTCAAGCGTTCGACGTCCCTCGAGAGCACGGCCGAGCGTCAATTCGTCCGCGTATTCAAGGTCGCCACCGACAGGGAGGCCGCTGGCAATTCTCGACACCACAAGACCTAGTGGTCCCAGCAGACGGGCGAGATACATCGCCGTTGCTTCGCCTTCGAGATTCGGATTCGTACACAGGATCACTTCCTTGACCCCTTCCGGATCAAGGCGTGCGAGCAGTTCCGCCACACGCAATTGCTCAGGCCCGACACCTTCGAGAGGATTTAATGCTCCGTGGAGTACGTGGTAGCGGCCTCGAAATTGACTCGTTCGCTCAACAGCAACAATGTCGCGGGGATCTTCGACCACGCAGAGCACTGAAGTATCGCGACGTTGATCAGCACAGATCGGACACAACTCGCCAGTGTCGGCGATGTTGAGACAGATTGGACACAATGCCGTCTTCTCTTTCACTTCAACAATGGCTTCGGCAAGCCGGCGTGCATCTTCCTCCGGCATTTTTAAGAGATAAAACGCAATGCGTTGGGCGGACTTTGGTCCGATGCCAGGGAGACGACCCATTTCGTCAATGAGTCGTCGTAACGAGCCGGTGTACACCTAGTCCTCCGTCTCGGTGGCGCCTGGAAATGCCTCAAAGATCTTGTCTGCAGCAACCGAACCGGCCGGTGCACTCCCTGCGTCTTCTAAATCCCCAAAGTCAATGTCGCCAAGATCTTCAACTTCTTCAGGGGCGTTTCCAATTGCCGGTGCCGTCGAATGAGGCGTCGATTTGGGTGCAGGCACATGTAGTCCGTCTTCGCCGGCAACTGCTTGCTTTGCGGCATCGCCAACCACAATCGAAAAGGTCACTGCATCACCGAATTGCGAGGCAAGTGCTTGCTCAACTGCACTGACATAGGGCAGACAGGTCTCACGAAATTGCTCCGTGGCAACGGTGAGCGTCAACACGCCATCGAGAAAGTCGACGGGAGGCACTGAGAACCGTGCCTTCGTGGCCCCAGTGAGCGTGCCAAGAATGGGACCCGCCCATGCTGCCAATACCGCTTCTTTCGTTATCTGACTGGCGTCCATCTGCGCCGGATTTGGCACGGTCTGAGTTGCTGGGGCGGGCTCCGGTGCTACCTCTGGAGTTGGCTCTGGTTTTGGCGCTGGCTCTGGTGTCGGCGAGGCAGGGGTTGCGTCGACGTCTTCATTCGACGCCCGGGTGGCTGCTTTCTTTGCTCCCCCTCGAGGACGTGCAAATGCACCAAGGGCGGCTTTTTCTCCTTCGGGGACAGCCGCCACTTGAGCCGCACTGACTGGTGCGGCCGGCGCTTGGGGAATTCCCGATGACAGCTCAGCAACCTTTCGCTCAAGTTTGGCGAGTCGTTCGAGCAACCCTGAGGTTCCAACTTCGGCTTCGCTGCGAGCAGCCCTGACGACCGCTACTTCGAACACCACAAGTGGATCAGGTGCGTTACGCATTTCTACCTGACTCCGACCAACAAGTTCTATGGCCCGCACGATTCTGGCAAGACCAAGCTGTTCACCTTGTTCGTCCAACCGCTGTCGGTCACCACCTGTGACCTCGGCCAATTCAGGAGCCACTCTCAGCAAAAAGGCCTGGCGCAAATCGTCAACGAGTTCGACTGCGAGCTGTTCGGGCCCCCAACCCACCTCACGCAAGCCAGTCAATGCCCCGAGTGCCCGCGCAGGATCTTCTTCAGCAATGCCGCTCACCACATCAGCAAGAAGCGCAGGTCTCGCGTCTTCCGTCTCGCCGGATGCCGCAACCTGATCGAGGGCGCTTAAGGCATCTCGGGCCGAGCCCTTACCCTTTCGCACTGCCAAACTGACGATGTCATCGTCAAGAGCCAACCCTGCGTCGTCGCGTACATCGCGCAACAGCCCTTCGAGGACCTCTGCGCCAAGCAGTCGAAACTCGAGGTGTTGGGTTCGGCTCCGAATCGTGGCAGAAACCTTCTGCGGATCAGTGGTCGCCAAGACGAAGACCACGTGACTTGGCGGCTCTTCAAGCGTCTTCAACAATGCATTTGATGCTGCATTCGAAAGCATGTGAACTTCGTCGATGATATAGACCTTGCGCTGTCCCGGAGAGCCAAGTGACGCATGCGCAATGAGATCACGCACGTCGTCGACGCCGTTATTCGACGCTGCGTCCAATTCCGTCACATCCATCGAGGTGCCTTTTGTGATGGCAATGCAGCTTGCGCACACGCCACACGGGTCACCTTCATTGGGATTGGCGCAGTTCAGCGCTTTGGCCAAGATTCGCGCCGTTGATGTCTTCCCTGTTCCTCGAGGACCGCTAAAGAGATACGCATGGGCGACGTGACCGTCACGCACCGCCGAGCGCAACGCACGGACCACATGGTCTTGGCCGCGAAGTTCAGAAAACTTGCCAGGCCGGTAGCGGCGATACAGAGAAACGAAGGCGTCCTCAGAGGTCAATGGGGTGCCGTCGTCAGAAGCCATGGGGTGATGCTACCGGGGGTGGTGTGACAGGGCCGCCCTTCCCTCAGCGCACACACCTGCCCCGATCCTCAGAGCGATGGCCAGGTTGACTACGGCACACGCTCAAACTCGCTGAGAGCTGCTGCCTTCCGACCCTGACTCGGTTCACGAGAAAACGTTGCGCAGGACCCGACCACCGCTCTGAGGACCGGTGTACCCACAGACGCTAGCCCCTCTGAGCAAGGGTCTCGACAAGGGCCGAACACCACCCCACTCAGGCTCAGATAGCCTGTGGAGCCGCTCAGAGCACGCTCTGGGCGACACGGAGGCGTGCGAGAGCGGCCGAATCGGCACGATTGGAAATCGTGTGTGGGGAAACTCACCGTGGGTTCAAATCCCACCGCCTCCGCCACTTCTTGCTCGCGACGGAGATGACACGAAACTGGTTCGCATGGTAACCCCCGCTTCTTCCCGTAGTGCCGAACGACCTCGTCGTCGCTCGGCTGCGCCACGGTTGAGAATGCTCGGCGGCCTCGCTCTCGTCGCGCTTTTGCTCGTTGGTCTCGGAATTGGGCTCACGCTGCAACACACGTCGGGCACCACCTCGCCATCAACATCGGCCACGCCGACAAGCACCACCACTCCGTGCGGCGCGGCACTCCCGAAACCCGCGCCCATTGCCGGTGCTACTGGCTGGACGCCACTTAGCAAAAGCGTTGCTGGCTGCACGGCGATGTATGAAACGCAACTCAATGGCGTCACGGTGGTCTGGAATGATCCGCACCTCCTTGCTGCTGCCCTGTATTCAGGCTCACTCATTCCTGGCAGCGGTCCGTTCCGCCAAAGCGCACCGGTGACGCCCGGCGACGCCCTCCTCCTCGAAGCAGCATTCAACTCAGGGTTTAAAAATGGTGACGCGCATGGTGGCTACTACACCGAGGGTCGCGTCATCACGCCCTTGGTCTCTGGCGCAGCCTCGGCAGTGATTTATCAAAATGGCGTTCTTGATGTTGGCTCGTGGGGCTCTGAAGTCTCCATGACGCCGGACGTCGTTGCAGTGCGTCAAAACATGACCTTGTTGGTCGACAACGGCATCGTGAACCCAGCAACTTCGTCTGAGCCCTACTCCTCGTGGGGCATCACCTGGCCAGGAGGCGCGACCACCAATCGCTCCGCCCTTGGCGTGACGGCCACAGGGGCTCTGCTCTATGGGGGTGGCATCAATCTCACGGTGGCGCAACTGGCCCAAAGCATGGCGGCAGCCGGAGCAGTCCGCGCCATGGAGCTCGACGAAAATCAGGTCTATCCAAACTTCTCTGTCTTCACGCCCCCTGCCGGCACGCCTGCTTCTGCTGCCACGGGCAGTGAGGTGATTCCGGGCTTTTCAAGTCCGGCTCGCTATTTCGAGGCTGGCTGGAACCGTGACTTTTTTGCCCTCTTCAGTCGAACGGCGCCCTTGGCGACCGTTGCACCTTCGGACTCCTCGACGACGTCACAGCCCTGAGCGTCAACTCGCTTTTGTCGTCGTTGTCTTTGGAGGCTTCGCCGGCGTGAAGTACTGCAGGACTGCCTGTGTGATTCCCGAGGCGATCGCTGCTTGTGCGACAGGATTGACGGCCAAGGATCCCTCAAATGGATCAGTGAGATAGAGCGGTTCGATGAGTGCGCCCGGCATCAAACTTGGTGTGTCGAAATAACCGGCCTGTGCGGGACCAAGCAACATGAGATGGCTGTAGTGCGCTGTCTCTGAGTTCGACGTCGACGAGCCGTATCCACCATCGAGGTTGACGCCGTCGTCAGGGATCTGCCACCCCTGGGCATTCAGTGCAGTGAGGACATTTGCTTGCAGCATGTTGGCGAAGGTTTGATTTTGTGTAGCGAAAGGTCGTACGCCGTCGTAGAGCGTGATGCTGCCGGCAGCGGCAGCGCTGCCGGCAGCGTCTTGATAAATCCCAACCAAGAGGTCGGCCTTTCCAAGGTTGGCACACAGTGCTCGTGCGGCGACTTCGTTGTGCACGCCAGTGTTCGAGAGAAGGCCGTTTTCGAGATCTTCTGACGTGAGTCGAGCCACCGTCGTGTCAGTCGTGCGAGAGACCACGACGCGATATCCGTGCGAGCGCAACAGTGCCATTGTCTGCAGTTCAACTGCGAGGTTGACCGTGGATTCGGCGACACGTTGGCCGCTTGAAGTCTCGCCAACTCCGCCTGGATCAATGCCACCGTGCCCGGCATCGAGAAAGACAGTCTTGTGTACATTGCCTGCCGTCGGCTCAAAGGCAATGCAGGAACCATCGGCGAACTGGGATGGATCAAGTGCGGTCATCGCTGGAGTGCTCGACTTCTGCGAGCGAACAAGCACTTGGTGAGCCTGCGCGCTCGTGCTTGAGAACACGCCAACGAACGCAAGAACGACGGCAAGCACGAGGAGTGCGACAGGACCCATGCGGCCCGGGGGGCGTTGCTTGGAAGTCGTCTTCTCGACTGCGGCTTTTCCGTCGTCGGTCGTCACGAGTGTGTGCTCGAGCATTCTGCTGTTTGCATGGCTACCACTCTGATCGACGAAGCTTTGCGAGAAACACGTCCAGCATTCTCTCTCATGCCTCGTATTCAGAGAGGGAAAAGAGGTGCGTTCTTTCTCAAGTTTTGATAAGAATCTGTTGCTCGTTTTTCTTGAAAGGCCAAATCTGTCGCCTTTTCACATGTCGTGTGCGCGCACCGCGCGGTCGCAGACCGGTTTGCGCTCGGGCCGCCGAGTAATCTTGAAAGCGAGTCAAAAAGGTTGCGAAGCAACGCGTCGAGCTGTGTTGGTCGGCGAAAAACAGTAGAGAAGGTCTTGTGAGAGTTCTTGTACTCGGTGGTGACGGATTCTGCGGGTGGCCAACGAGCCTGCACCTTTCGCAAGCTGGCCACGAGGTCACCATTGTTGACAATTTGAGTCGCCGATCTATTGATATCGAGTTGGAAGTCGAATCCCTCACGCCGATCCGTCCTATTCATGAACGCATTGAAGCTTGGAAGGAACTCACCGGTCGAGACATTGGCTTCATTCACCTTGATCTGGCCAAAGAATACGACCGGCTCCTCGAGGTCCTGCTCGATGCTCAACCAGACGCAGTGGTGCACTTTGCCGAACAACGTGCTGCGCCCTATTCCATGCGTACATCGACGACCAAGCGCTACACGGTGGACAACAATGTGTCGGGCACGCACAACCTGCTCTGCGCCATTGTTGAATCAGGGCTCGACATCGCAGTCGTGCACCTTGGCACCATGGGTGTCTACGGCTATGGCTGGTCAGGTTCTGCCCCCATCCCTGAGGGCTATCTCACCGTGTCGGTTCCCACGCCTGATGGTGACATCGAGCGTGAGATTCTGCACCCAGCGAATCCCGGTTCCGTCTACCACATGACCAAGACGCTGGATCAATTGCTGTTTGCCTTCTACGCCAAGAACGACGGCGTGCGCGTGACCGACCTACACCAGGGCATCGTCTGGGGAACGCAGACGCCAGAAACTGCTCTCGATGAGCGCCTCATCAATCGTTTCGACTACGACGGGGACTACGGAACGGTCCTCAATCGCTTCATCATGCAGGCTGCTGTGGGGCACCCCCTCACTGTCCATGGCACGGGCGGTCAAACACGTGCTTTTATTCACATCCGCGACACCGTGCGCTGTATTGAGATCGCTCTGAACAATCCTCCCAAGAGTGGCGAGCAGGTCTCTGTCTTCAACCAAGTCACCGAGACGCATCAGGTTGACGAACTCGCGAAACTCGTCGCATCAATTACTGATTCCGATATCGCGTACTTGCCCAATCCACGCAAAGAAGCAGTGGAAAATGATCTCAACGTGACGAACGAGCGCTTCCTCGCCCTCGGCCTTGAACCGACCACCTTGTCGGAAGGCTTGCTAGAAGAAACACGCGAGATTGGCCTCAAATATGCGTCTCGAGCAGACATGAGCAAGATCGTCGCAAAGACCGTGTGGAAGGCCGGGATGGAAGTCGCTCCCGACCTCATCAAATAACACAAATCCTTTCCGACACGTCACACACAACTCACCGAGGGGATCCATGCTCAGCGATCACGACGCCATGGGACTCGCACTCGAAGCGGCACAAGAGGCTGAACGTCTCGGCGATGTACCCATTGGAGCCGTAGTCCTGCGCCACGGTGACGTCGTCGCCATTGCCGGGAATCGGCGAGAAGTGCACAAGGACCCAACCGCACACGCCGAGGTACTCGCGTTGCGTCAAGCGGCGGACCTCCTTGGCCAATGGCGGCTCGATGAGTGTGAACTCTTTGTCACGCTTGAACCCTGTGCGATGTGCGCAGGAGCCATTGTGAATGCTCGAGTGCAGAGAGTTGTCATCGGCGCAATGGATCCAAAAGCTGGAGCCGTAGGGTCTCGCTACAACCTCTTCACAGATCCGAGGCTGAATCACGAAGTGACGCACGAGACTGGTATTCGAGCCGAAGAAAGCGCCGAGTTGTTGCGTCGCTTTTTTGCGGCACGACGCTGACTTAGGCTGCTCGATCCGCCTCACGAGCTCGCCGGCGAGCCTCACGATAGGTCATCCACGTGCCTTCGTCGAAGTCGTAGAGCTTGCAGGTTCTCGTTTTCGAGACGTAGCCGCGCAGACCGATCTTTTCGTCGATCACGGTGCCAGGAAAGGCTTCTTCAATGGCGGCCGCCGCTTCCTCGAGGCGATACATCGGGATGCGCATGTCAACGTGGTGAGGGGTGTGCACCATGATCCAGTGCAGAAAGAAATTGATGCCCTTGGGAACTCGCAGAACGGTCGTTCCCTCCATTTGAGCTCGGAACTTTGTCCACTCCGCCTTCTTCCACCACTTGATATCGGGCGAAATGTGCTGCACGTGGACCGCTGCACCAATCGTGTACGCGAAGGCAACGAAGGGAAGCACCAAGACCCGAACATCAAGCCAGATAATCCCTGGGATCGAGTCGCCAAGGACGACTCCAACGCTCGAGAAGATGGCAAGCATGGTGACAATAAAACCGAGAACTAAGAAGCGGTCTTTTCGAATTGTCTTGGCCCAGCGAGCAGGCGGTTCACCCACCATCATTTTTTTCCACCAAATTTGATGGATGTAATAGACACCAGCTCCGGCCCACGACCATTCGAAGCGATGCAAGAGACGACGCCACCACCCCAACTGGGCATACTCCTCAGGAGTGACCGGGTGCCAGACGAAATCCACTCCTTGGCGCACCGTGAAGGGGTGGTGCACTCGGTTGTGGCCAAGCACCCAACCTTCAAACACGTGCAGCCCAGGCAACATGGCAATGCGACCCACCACTTGATTCCGGCGTCGAGAAGAGAACAGCGCGCCGTGGGCAGCGTCATGGCCCACGATGAACAGGCCTGAGACCACAAGCGCCATCACAATTTCGAGGAGCAGGGCTTCAACAACATTGGTCACAAAAACCAAAGCAGTGAGTAGCGCGAGATACATCGCCACATCTCGATAGAAATACGCCATCCCTCGCCAGGTGGGGTTTGAAAAAACGGACTCAGGAAGGATGTCAATGACGCCCTTTAGTGAGCCTGGTCGCTCCTTTTCAAGAACGGTGCCCTCTACTTCTTGCACGTGTTGCCTCTGTTCGCAATAGGAAGCCTGTGTTGACCTGTTCATGACCCTATCGGTCTTTTCGTCCAAAATCAGTTCGGAATCTTCGACTCTGGAAGTACTTTGCCCTACGCAAGGGCTTCTTCTGGCTCCCCGACGTCATCATGTTGCGCCAGGTGATGGCGATCCACGTTGACGAGAAGGAAAAAGAGTACTGCTCCGAGGAACAAACTCAACGATCCAAAGCGAAATGCCACACAAAACCCATGCGTCGCCGCATCTGGAGCAGTCACGCCGGCTGGTAGGGCTGGCCCCCGCCAGGGATGAGCGAGGGCGAAGGCGGTGGTGGCCGCAATGGCAATGGTGTTCGACACCGCAGTGCCCAGTGAACCGCCAATCTGGCCCGTGGTATTCAACAGCGCCGAAGCCACACCTGACTCATGGAAGGGCACATTGAAGAGTGACGTCGAGGTGACGGTCACGAAGACCGAACCAAGTCCGAGGCTCATCATGATCAGCGCCGGCATCACGTGCGTGACGTAATTCGAGGTGGCTGAAATCTGAGCGAGATACAACATTCCCCCGGCTCCGAGCAACATGCCGAAGGTGCCGAGAGGACGAGGACCGACGCGTGGAAGCAACTGACTTGTGATCGCCGCAGAGACGATGACGCCAAAAGAAAACGGCATGAAGGCGAGACCTGACTTCACGGGACTCCAGCCATGCACTCCTTGGAAGTAGAAGGTCATGAACAGGAACATGCCATAGAGGCCAATTGCAACGAAGAACTGTGACAGCAATGAGCCGCCACGAACTCGGTTCAGCACCACGCTCAGCGGGAGCAATGGATGCGAAGAGCGCGTCTCCCAAAAAACAAATCCCACGAGCAGCAGCACGCCGGCGACGAGGAAGAACACGGTCGACGTACTCCCCCAACTGTGACCCGGAGTCGCAGCTTCAGTGATGCCGTAGACCAACGAGATGAAACCGAGCGTGGAAAGAAGCGCACCGGGCACGTCATACTTTGTGGTTCCATGATTCTTGCTTTCCCGGACATTGGGAATGGCCAGCACGACCGCAATGGCGGCCATGGGCACATTGACAAAGAGGCACCACCGCCACGACGCGTATTGCGTCAACAAACCACCAGCGATGAGTCCGATCGTGGCACCTGCCCCAGAGAGAGCGCCATAGACGCCGAAGGCTTTCGCACGCTCTTTCGAGTCAACAAAGGTCACTGAGATCAAGCTGAGGGCAGCGGGAGCGAGGAGGGCACCGAACATGCCCTGGAGTCCTCTTGCGGCGAACAGAAACCCTTGGCTTGGAGCAAAGCCACCGAGTGCAGAAGCTCCTGCAAACCCGATCAATCCGATGATGAAGACCTTTTTGCGGCCGGCGTAGTCACCAATTCTTCCGCCCAAGAGCAGCAACCCACCAAACACCAGGGTGTATGCGGTCACCACCCACTGCCGGTTTGCGGAGGAAATGTGCAAGTCGAGCTGCGCCTTTGGCAGGGCGATATTGACGATTGATGCATCGAGCACCACCATCAGCGACGCAATGGCAATCACCAGCAAAGCCATCCATCGCTTGGGGTCAAGCACATGTTCGTGCTCGGGCAGCAGAGAATCACTACTCATCGTCAAGGGCTCCTTCACACAGCGATCAAATGGCCAGAGGTCGAAGATGACTCTAGGTGCCAACCGTCGCCGTCCATGCCACCTCGGCGACACGAGGCGCATAGGATCGCTCGCAGTAGTGATCTGCGCTTGTCAACAACCTTGACAGTTTGAGACCAAGGAGTGCCTGAGATGGAGCCCACACAGGAACGCATCCACGATCCTCGAGGAGCAATCTTCATCAACGCTGCAGCCTTTGGAGATATGGAAGCCTGGCACCGAAAAGCCGCCGAAATTCGACGCGAGAAGCCAGCGATCTGGGTTGCCGAGGAAGGTTGGGAACCGTTCTGGGCGCTGACCCGTCACGCAGATGTCACCGAGCTCTCGAGACGAAGCGACGTCTTCATCAATACGTCGCACTCGGCCCCCACGCCCGATATTCAGTACGTCATCCTTGAGCAACTCGGCATCGAGGAACCGAGCACACTCGTGCACTTGAGCGGCGACAACCACAAGAAAACTCGGGACGTTACGAATGAATGGTTTAAACCAGCCGCGGTAGGCACCCTCCAGCCGGCAATCGACCAGATTGCTGACGAGTTTGCTGATCTGCTCGTGGATTTTGGCGGCACCTGTGACTTTGCCACTGACATCGCCACTCCCTTCACCCTTCGAGTCATCATGAACATCTTCGGCGTCCCCGTCGAAGACGAGCCCTTAATGCTGCAACTCACCCAAGGGCTCTTTGGTGCTGGCGATCCAGAGTATTTAGGGGACTTCTCCTCCCCCGCCGATCTCGTCGGCTCCACCTTGACTAAGTTCACCGATTACTTCGACCAAGTCACGGCAGATCGACGCGCCACGCCCACGAGCGATCTTGCCACTGTGATTGCAAACGGCACGGTTGACAACAAGCCGCTTCAAGACGCTGTTCGTTTTTGGTATTTCGTGATCGTGGCCACGGCAGGACACGACACCACGTCGTACGGACTCTCCGGAGCACTCGAACTCTTGTCGCGACACCCCGAGCAATTCGCCGAACTTCAGGCCAACCCTTCCCTGTTGAACAACACGGTCGAAGAGGTACTTCGACTGGTGAGTCCCGTCAGAAGTTTTTTGCGCTTCACGCAAGAGGACTTCGAACTGAGCAGTGGCATCGAATTCAAAAAGGGCGACGCCGTCTTGACGTCGTATCCAGCAGCAAACCGTGACGAGTTGGTATTTGAAAATCCCGATGATTTTGACATCCACCGTCCTAATGCACACCAACTTCTCACCTTCGGCATGGGAGTTCATCACTGTCTGGGCGCACAAGTGGCGCGGAGGGAAATTCGGACCATGCTCGGCCAAATTCTTGATCGAGTCGCAACGATCGAACCCGCTGGCGAGGCAACGTGGTCACAGTCGCACTTTGTCAGCGGCGTCAAGCACCTCCCCATCTCCTATACCTTGCGCTAGCAACGCACTGCCACCCACCTTCGGAAATGAGCAGGGCCTCACTCGCGACCTAGAATGGTCGACGGAGGGGTGCCAGAGCGGCCGAATGGGACGGTCTCGAAAACCGTTGTACGTACTGCGTACCGTGGGTTCAAATCCCACCCTCTCCGCTGGACAGACGACCCGAAGCCTTTCAGGCGACGGGTCGTCTGTCGTACTGCCTCCTAGTCTGGAGGGACGCCAAGGCGTGATGGAGCAAGGGAGGCCCCCGTGGGCGACAAAGACCGCATTAAGCAAAAGCGTCTGCTGAAGACCAACATCCCAGGACCGCGCTCGCAAGAACTCCATACTCGTCGCATGGCCACCGTCTCAGCTGGCGTGAGTTCAGGATTGCCTGCCTATATTGAGCGTGGTTCTGGCGCCATTCTCGTTGATGCTGACGGCAACCAACTCATTGACCTCGGTTCAGGGATCGCAGTCACGTCAATTGGTCACGCACACCCGGCGGTCACGAAAGCCATCTCGAAGCAAGCCGGAGCCTTCAACCACACCTGCTTCATGGTGACGCCCTATGAGAGTTACGTCGAACTCGCAGAAGAGCTCGCCGCAATCACGCCCGGCACGCACGAGAAGCGCACGGCGCTGTTTAATTCCGGTGCCGAGGCAGTCGAAAATGCCGTCAAGGTGGCCCGCCTCGCAACCGGCCGACAAGCAGTGGTGGTTTTCGAGAATGCCTATCACGGTCGCACCAACCTGACGATGGCGCTGACCGCAAAGAACATGCCCTACAAGGATCGGTTTGGACCGTTTGCGCCAGAGATCTATCGCGTCCCCATGTCGTACCCTCTCCGTGACGGCGGTCTGAGTGGTGAAGCGGCAGCAGCAAAAAGCATCGACGCCATTGACACCCTCGTTGGGGCGCACAATGTTGCTGCTGTCTTGATTGAACCGATTCAGGGAGAAGGTGGATTCATCGTCCCCGCCAAGGGCTTCTTGCCGGCCCTACGCACGTGGGCGAGCGCGAACGGCAGTGTCTTCATCGCTGATGAAATCCAGACGGGGTTCTGTCGCACGGGCGACTGGTTCGCCTGCGAGGACGAAGGCGTGGTTCCTGACCTGATCACCACCGCCAAGGGGATTGCTGCCGGTACGCCATTAGCCGCAGTCACGGGTCGCGCAGAGTTGATGGATGCGGTGCACGCTGGTGGTCTCGGTGGCACCTACGGAGGAAATCCAATCGCAGTGGCCGCTGCACTGGCATCGCTCAAGGTCATGCGAGAAGAAAAGTTGGCCGCTCGCGCCAAAGAAATCGGCCAACTCGTACGCGCACGCCTCGAGAACATTGGGGCCCAATTTGGCTGCATCGCCGAGGTTCGCGGCCGCGGGGCAATGATTGCTGCAGAGCTCGTCAAGCCTGGGACGCTTGAACCCGACGCAGCCCTCGCGAAGGCAATTGTCGCCGCCTGTGGCGCCAAGGGGGTCATTACGTTGAGTTGTGGCACCTACGGCAATGTGTTGCGTCTGCTTCCTCCGCTGGTCATCGAGGACAAACTGCTCAAAGACGGACTCGACGTACTGGCCGACGCATTTGCGTCAGTGACTCAGTAACGAACACGTCGCCATCGCTACCCCGGGGGGCACGCTCCTGTCGACACTGCTTGGTGTGCTGCTTCGCCCTTGGCGACTGCAGAAGACACTGCGGCTGCGGTTAATGCGTAGCCAACGTCACTTTGCACAGTTGATCGCGAGAAGACGACGCCCAGAACGACACCACCCGCGCCGACAAGCGGACCACCTGAATTGCCAGGCAGAACATTCGCACTGAGTTCATAGACCTGCCGGGTGACGAGGCCACCCCCATAAATGTCACGACCAACAGCGCGAAACGATGCCGCTACCGCTGCCCGACTGATTGTCAGCGGACCATTTTCGGGATAGCCCACCACAGCGGCTTGCGTCCCGCGTGGGCTCAGTGACGTTTGGAAGTTCAGCGGCGGCCCGAGTGGTGCAGATGTGCGCAAGACGGCGACGTCGAGACTGGGATCTATCTCGACAGGAGTGGCTGCATAGCTCGAGGAGCCGACAATAACAGCGGGGGCACGAATGCCAGCAACAACGTGGGCATTTGTCACCACGACGCCGGGAGCCACGACAAAGCCACTGCCTTCGACGTAACCACCGCAGCCAGCGCTGAAGATCTTGACGACCGAACGAAGTGATCCTTGGGCGATGGCCATGGCTGCTGCGGACGAAGGTTCAAGACTGGTCGCGGCGGCTGGCGGGAGAACCGTTGCGAAGACAGAAGGAAAACCTTCTTGAGAGAGGAGACCTTGCACTTGAGCCAGAGCCGAAGGAATGGGGGGCATCACAGTATTGACGGTTCGCAAGACCGCAGATCGGCCGACCGCATCTGAGAGCCAGCCGTCATTGACTTGTACAAGGAAGCCGGCGATAAGCCACGCTGAAAGCAGAACGCTGACGACGCCGATGGCAGCACCGACCGCGGCATCGACGACACCAAGGTGAAGTCGCTTGAGGGTGACTGACGCCCATCGTCCAAGCACTGAGCCGGCTGCGCCTGCAAGGGAGGCGATCCCAAGGACAAGAACCAAGGTCAGTGCAATGCGGCCCCAACCAGCAAGCAAAGGCCGAGCGATAAGTAGGGCTAAGCAGACTCCTGCGGCGAGCCCTACCCAAAAGCCCACAAAACTCAGGATTTGGACCATGGCCCCCAGCCGCAGCCCATTGATGACGGCACCAATGACCAACACCGCAATCACTAAATCGAGCCAACCCACGATTCAGAGGGTAGACGGTCCAAGCGTCACGACGAGTACAGGAGGAACGCCGTAGGATCGCAAGGATGTTTCGTCGCCTTTCCTACAAACGAGCGGGAGCAATTCTCGCCGTTGCCGTTGCTCTTGGCGCCGCGTCATGCTCGACGAGCACACAAAACTCAGC
>Ga0164296_1000618_pt1 | contig 41278 bp, 27 predicted proteins | sample GEODES057metaG_FD_113533 | JGI IMG/M metagenome (GOLD analysis project Ga0164296, IMG submission 113533) | Dystrophic lake water microbial communities from Trout Bog Lake, Wisconsin, USA - GEODES057 metaG | ecosystem: Environmental > Aquatic > Freshwater > Lake | place: USA: Trout Bog Lake...
ATCGCGAACTTGTCGCTCAGCGGCAGGTTCAGGGTGGCATTGACCGAGGTGTTCGGATCGCCGCCGGCCGTGATGCCGTAGCTTGCGTTGACATTGCCCTCGGTCACACCGAGCTTCGGCTTGTTGGTGATGTAACGGATCGCGCCGGCTTCGGAACCGCCGCCGAACAGCGTGCCCTGGGGGCCTTCGAGAACTTCGACGCGCTCCATGTCGACCATGTAGACGTCGTTGTTACGAGCCGGGAACTGCATCGACTGATCGTCGAGGTACAGGGCGACGTTCGGGAACGGCGCCGTGGTCGACTGCGACTGGTTACCCGAGCCACCGGAGCTCAGGCCGCGCATGAAGATGTTGCCGGTACCCGGGCCGTTACCGCTGAAGGTGACGTTCGGGGTGTAACGCAGCAGGTCGTTGAAGCTGACGACGCCCAGCTGATTCAAGGAGTCGCCGCTGATCGCCTGAATGGTGATCGGCACGTTCTGGATCGACTCACTCTTGCGCTGTGCCGTGACGACGATTTCCTCGATGCCGAAGCTCGAGTCGGCGGTCTCGGCCGCGTAGGCCGCTCCAGCGCTGGCGCTCAATGCGGCCAGCACCGCATAAGTCAAAGTCTGATTACGTTTCAAGCGAACTCTCCCTTCCAAGTTTTCTTGTGGTGAAACTGCGACCGACGTGCGCAAACGCCTACAGTCAGGCTTTTTGCGCTCCGGCCCTAGCGCGCATGATGTTGAATTTAGCGGCATAAGGCAAGAAAACAACGATGCCGGATAATTGTTGCGAATTAGTGACATGGACATGACGGGGAAGGGGCAATCGGCGGTGTCGGCAACCGCTTGCGCGCCCTAATTGTTGTTTAAAATGTTGATTTTAATATTATATATCAGATTTCGCGCGAGACGTTCCGCCCCCTTGGGCGGCAGGGCGACAGTCCAATCGTGACTGGCTGACCTTCCGATGCGCACCGTTTGGCTTCTCGTCTGTGGTGCCCAAACCTCGTGTCCGGGTGGCGTCATGGCCTCGCCACCTCGGCGAACCCGCGATGTGCTTTCGCGGGGTTGATGAAAAGCGCTACTTCGGATCGGCGCGACCGACGCCTGGGTCGATGGGCGGCGGGTGAGTTGGGCTATGGTGGGTGCGGTCGCGGCGGACTTGCGTACCCCGCCGGTACGGGAGGATGACGCGCGAGCCTTGGACATGCTTCCGTTCCTCTTTCCGGTGATCGCCGACCGCCAACGACAAAATTTTTCATCTGGTAGAAAAACTCTCACGCTTGTCGCATCTTGTCGTGCGACGCTACGGGCCGATCTGTTTTGGAGATGGGCCGCGTGTCGGTCTCTCTTGCAGCGGCCGGTGAATTAGCCAGTTTTCGAGGAGTGCGGCAATGGACGAGTGTCAAACCAAGGCCCGACGTTCAGGGCGAGAGCTACGCCGGGCGCAGCGCTCGGGTCCGACGCCCGATGCCCTTCGGCCGATTTCCCCCGGCATGCCCGGAGGCCGGTATCAGCCACTGTCCGAGAGCGACATCCAGAAGATCCATCACACGGCGCTAAGGCTGCTTGCTGAGGTGGGGCTGGCCGACGCCACCCCAACCGGTATCGAGTACATGACGCGTGCGGGTTGCACCCTGAGCCCCACGGGCCGACTGCTGTTTCCAAAGGCGTTGGTTGAAGACACGCTCGCGAAGGCCGCGCGCCGCTTCCCGCTCTATGCGCAGGATCCGCGCTATGACATGGAGCCCTGGGGCAAGAAGGTCTATTTTGGTACCGCGGGTGCCGCGGTGAACATGGTCGATGCCAAGGGCAAGTACCGCGAGTCGACCATCAAGGATCTCTACGACATCGGTCGTCTGGTCGATGTGATGGAGAACATTCATTTCTTCCAGCGGGCGGTGGTTCCACGAGATCTGCCGGATCCGTACGAGATGGACTTCAATACTTGCTACGCGGCGGTCTCCAGCACCACCAAGCACGTCGGCTCGAGTTGGGTGCAGCCCGAGCACCTCAAGGCGTCGTTCGAGATGCTTCACAAGATTGCCGGCGGTGAAGCGAAGTGGCGCGAGCGTCCGTTCGTCAGCCAGTCGAACTGTTTCGTCGTGCCGCCGATGAAGTTTGCGACGGACGCCTGTCGGTGTTTGGAGCTCGCGGTCGAGGGAGGCATGCCGGTACTGCTGCTGTCCGCGGGCCAAGCGGGTGCCACGGCACCTGCGGCACTCGCGGGTGCGTTGGCTCAGGAAGTGGCCGAGTGTCTCGCGGGACTCGTCTATGTGAATGCGATCAAGCCGGGCGCTCCCGCGATTTTCGGGACTTGGTGCTTCGTGTCGGATCTGCGTACCGGCGCCATGTCGGGGGGTAGCCCCGAGCAGGCGCTCTTGTCGGCTGCTGCGGGTCAGATGGCGCACTTTTATGACCTCACCGGCGGCACGGCCTCCGGTATGACCGATTCGAAGATCGCCGACGGCCAGTCGGGTGCCGAGAAGGGCATCAACCATGCGCTTGTGGGCAATGCGGGCGCCAACCTGATCTACGAATCGGCGGGCATGCACGCGAGCTTGCTCGGTTATTCGCTGGAAAGCGTGGTCATCGACAACGACATCATCGGCATGTCCTTGCGCACCGTGAAGGGTATCGACACGGATGACGAACATCTGTCCTTCGAGACCATTCGCGACGTCTGTCTGAATGGCCCCGGTCATTACCTGGGTTCCGATCAGACCTTGAAGCTCATGCAGACCGATTATCTTTATCCCGCCATGGGCGATCGCAAGCCGCCCACCGAGTGGGCGGAGCAGGGGTCGACGGACGTGATCCAGCGTGCGGAGAAGAAGGTGAAGGAGATACTGGCCTCCCACTATCCATCCCATGTTGCCGAGGCGGTCGATGCCGATATCCGGGCGAACTTCCCGGTGAAGTTGCCGCGCTCGGCGATGCGCCCGGCCTGAGGATCGGCGCCCCCACCCCCCCCCGAATTCTTGGGGGGGGCGATCGGGTTTGAGTCCCGTCCGGTGACGGCGGGACCCGCCTGTGCACTGCCGGTTTAAACGGTACGCACCGGCAGGCATTTACCGGTAGTAAAAATTCGTTAAGATCGCCCCCCGAGCAGATCCACCGGACGGTACACCCGACACGCGTATGACCGCAAAAATCATTGATGGCAAAGAGATTTCTCGCAAGCTGCGGGCCGAGTACAAGGTCCGCGTGGACCACCTGTTCGCGGCGCATGGTTTCCGGCCCGGTCTGGCGGTGATTCTGGTCGGGGACAATCCGGCCTCCCGGCTCTACGTACGAAACAAGGTGCGCGCCTGCGAGGACGTGGGTGTGCGTTCGGAACTGATCGAATTTCCGGCAGACACTCCTGAGTCGCGGGTACTCGAGGAGATCGATCGCCTGAACGCCGACACCGGTATTCACGGCATCCTGGTGCAGTTGCCGATCCCCGAGCACATTCACATCCGGCGGGTGTTGGAACACATCTCAGCCGATAAGGATGTCGATGGCTTCCATCTCTACAACGTCGGTGGACTGATGACCGGTTCCACGGTGTTTCCACCCTGTACGCCTTATGGTGTGCAGAAGATCCTCGAGCACGAGAAGGTCGAGGTCGCGGGCCGTAATGTGGTCGTGGTGGGTGCGAGCAACATCGTCGGCAAACCCACGGCCATGATGCTGATGCAGCAGGACGCGACGGTCTCGATCTGCCACAAGTACACGCGGGATCTTGCAATCTACACACTGCTGGCCGACATCCTGGTGGTGGCTGCCGGCGTGCCCAACCTGATTGTCGGTCAGATGATCCGCACGGGCGCGGTCGTGATCGATGTCGGTATCAACCGACTGCCCGATGGGCGCATCGTGGGTGATGTCGATTTCGAAAGTGTGTCCAAAAAAGCCTCGCTGATCACGCCAGTGCCGGGAGGCGTCGGTCCCATGACCGTCACCATGCTGATCTACAACACACTGCGCTCAGCGGAGCGCAGTGTCGGCGTTTTGGATCCTGACGCAGTGGTCTGACCGGAACCTTCACCCCCCGTCGCACGCGGAGCCCGTCATGGGCCGCCACGGGGGTTCGCGCACCGTGTGATCGTACGACGTGGGTGACTCAGGCACATGCAAGGCCGCGTGCCTGTTGCGCCTGTCATCTGCAGAAAGTCGGTCCTTTAGATGCGGAGCGCGACTTTGCCGACGTGGGATTTCTTGAGGAAGGCCTCTTGAGCCTCGGCCAGTGCCGCCAGTGGGTAGGTCTCACTCACCACGGGACGTAGCGACCCCGACTCGATCGCAGCAAGCACTTGCCGGAAGACGGCGGGTTCCGGAATGGTGCAGCCGTGAAAGGTCAGATCCTTCAGATAGAGCGTACGAAGATCCAAGCTCACGATGGGTCCGCCGATCGCGCCCGCCACGGCGTAGCGACCTCGGGGCTTCAGGACCGCCAGGTACTCGGCAAAGGCCGAACCGCCGACCACGTCAATCACCACATCCACCGATTGTTCACCGAGCGCTGCGATCAGTGAGGCACCGCGATCGAGAACAGCGGTGACGCCGAGTGCGGCGAGTGCCGCTGATTTCGACGGGTGACTGACCGCGAGCACGGTGGCCGCGCGCGCGCGGGCGAGTTGTACCGCCGCGGAGCCGACGCCGCCGGAGGCGCCGGTGATCAAGACGGTATCACCAGCAGTCACGCCGGCGCGCGTGAGCATGTGCTCGGCCGCGAGATAAGAACAGGGGAAGGAGGCGAGTTCGGTATCTGTGAAAAGGCTTGTGATCGCGCAGGCATTCGCGTTAGGAACCGCGGTGTATTCGGCGAAGCTGCCGTTGCAGTCCGAGCCGAAATAGGTGGTGGTGCCATCGGCGTGTCGAATGATCGGATCGATCAGGACCCGTTGGCCTAAGCGTGCGGGATCCACGCCACGACCCACGGCGACGATGTGCCCGCAGCCATCCGCTCCCTGAATCCTTGGAAAGCGAAGACGCTCTCCACCCCAACCCGCATCGCCATCGACCGTCGCGGCCGGTTGCAAGGCGTCCGCGGTTGCCGTCCCGACGGTTTTCGAATACCAGCCCACGCGGAGATTGATGTCGGTGTTGTTGACGGCAGCGGCAGTCAGCTTGATCAGTACCTCGCCGGGTCCCGGGTCAGGGATCGGCAGATCCTTGCGGTATTCCAGCTGTTCCAGTCCGCCGTGGCCCTTCAGCACGACGCCAGCCATGGTGTTCGATGACATGCGGGGTCCTTGCGTTGACACGTTTGTGAAATTTACCGATCAATTTTCACGTAGATGAATTTATCACGATGCTCGGCTATATTTATGAAACTGGGGGGCGGAAACGGTCATGCGAACGACAACAGCGAGCGTACGGCGAACGATGGGTTCAGGCTCAAGCACCGGCCGATCCGCCGCGCGCGCGCCGCGCGTCAAGCAAGTTTCTGCCGTCAAGCATAAACCCGCCAAGCCGGCGGCGGCCCCCAGCCCTCTGGGCGCGCAGATTCGGGACCTGCGTGCGGCGCGCGGTATGAGACTTGCGGAACTTTCGGCCTTGATCGGCAAGTCCATCGGCTATGTGAGCCAAATCGAGCGCGGTCGCTCGGAAGTGTCGATCTCGACACTGAAGGCCATCAGTGAGGCGCTTGGCGTACAGATCAGCTGGTTCTTCCAAGGCTACGACCCCGCCGTGCCTTCGGAGCATGGCTACGTGGTGCGTCGTGAGCATCGCCGGCGTCTTGATTTTCCCGGGACCGGCATCGAAGAGGAGTTGCTCTCGCCCAGTCTGACCGGCGAGGCTGAACTCATTCTGAGTACCTTCGCGCCCGGTGCGCGCAGTGGCGATGAGCAGGTGTCCCGCATGGCCGAACAGTCGGGCTTTGTGATTGCCGGGTGTCTCGAGCTCGATGTCGGTAGTCGACGATTTCTGCTGAACCCCGGGGATAGCTTTCGTATCGGTCGAGGCGAGTCGTTCACGGCACGCAATCCCGGCAAGCATACCTCGGTGTCGCTTTGGGTGATTGCACCGCCGCGCTACTAAAGGCACGTCCTCATCTTTCTTTGAATTGCCGAATTCCCTTTTTCAACACGTTGATCAACACATCAGTCAAGGATCGAAGCTCATGTCTTTACCCACTCATGCGAGCGTCGTCATCATCGGTGGCGGTGTCGCCGGCTGTTCGGTCGCCTATCACCTGACGAAGCTCGGTGTCACCGATGTGGTGTTGCTCGAGCGCAAGCAGCTGACGTCGGGGACGACCTGGCACGCGGCGGGCCTTGTGGGGCAGTTGCGCGCGACCCGAAACCTCACCGAATTGGCCAAGTACACGGCGGACCTTTACCACGCCCTGGAAGCGGAGACCGGTCAGGCCACGGGCTTCAAGCAGAACGGTTCGATCAGTGTGGCGAAGACCGAGGCCCGTTTCGAGGAACTGAAGCGTGGCGCCTCGATGGGTAAGACCTTCGGCCTGCAGATCGACTTGTTGACGCCTGGCGATATCAAGGAGCGCTGGCCGCTGCTTGAGGTCTCGGACATCGTCGGTGGCATCTTCTTGCCGAAAGACGGTCAGACCAACCCGATCGACACCACGCAGGCGCTGGCCAAGGGTGCTCGCAGCCGGGGTGCCAAGATCCTCGAGAACACCAAGGTGGTGCGGATTCTCACGGAAGGGGGACGGGCCGTCGGCGTGGAGACCGAGCAGGGGACGATCCGCGCCGATACGGTGGTGCTCTGCGGTGGCATGTGGTCGCACAAGCTCGCGGCGGATATCGGCGTCGCCGTGCCCCTACACGCGGCCGAACATTTTTACATCGTGACGGAGCCGGTGGCGGGACTGCCCTCCAATCTACCGGTCCTTCGGGTTCAGGATGAGTGCGCGTACTACAAGGAAGATGCCGGCAAGATACTGATGGGCTGCTTTGAGCCGGTCGCGAAGCCCTGGGGCATGAAGGGGATCCCGGAGGATTTTTGCTTTGATTCCCTGCCGGAGGACTACGAGCACTTTGAGCCCATCCTAAATTCCGCCGTCAAGCGCGTACCGGCGCTCGAGAATGCGGGTATCCAGCTCTTCTTCAATGGTCCGGAGAGCTTCACGCCGGACGATCGCTACTACATGGGCGAGACGCCGGAGGTGAAGGATCTCTATCTTGCGACCGGTTTCAATTCGGTCGGTATCGCCGGCAGCGGCGGTGCCGGCAAGGTGCTCGCGGAGTGGATCGTCCATCGCCGTCCGCCGATGGATCTGTGTGACGTCGACGTACGCCGTGTGATGCCATTCCAGCGCAACAAGCGCTATCTGCACGATCGCACTGTCGAGACGCTTGGGCTGTTGTACGCCATGCATTGGCCGTACTACCAGTACGAGACGGCGCGCAATGCGCGACGTACTCCCTTGCATGATCGGTTGATCGCAGCGGGCGCCTGTATGGGTGAGACGGCCGGGTGGGAACGTCCCAACTGGTATGCAACGCCGGGCTCAAAGCCTGCTTATGAGTATTCCTATGGTCGCCAGAACTGGTTCGATGCGTGCAAGCGCGAGTGCGAGGCGCTACGGGATGCCGTGGGTCTTTTCGATCAGACCTGCTTTGCCAAGTTCCACGTGCAGGGGCCGGATGCCCTCGCTGTGCTCAACAGGGTCTCGGCAGCCAACGTCGATGTGCCGGTCGGCAAGATCGTCTACACGCAGTGGCTCAATGATCATGGTGGCATCGAGGCGGATCTGACGATCACTAGGCTGTCGCTCGGTGAGTTCATGGTGGTGACCTCGGCGATCTGCCAGACGCGAGATCTCGCCTGGTTGCGTCGACAGATCGAGGCTGTGCCCGGTACGCATTGCTACGTCACGGATGTCACGGCCGGTATCGTAATGCTTGGGCTGATGGGGCCGAAGAGTCGTGCGCTGCTGCAGTCGATCAGTGATGCAGATCTTTCGAACGAAGCGCATCCCTTTGGCTGGTCGAAGGAGATCGAGATCGGTTACGCCCGTCTGCGCGCGAGCCGAATCACTTATGTGGGTGAGTTGGGCTATGAGCTGTACGTGTCGGCGGAACACGCGCTCGATGTCTACGAGCGTCTGATCGAGGCAGGCTCTGCCTTTGGCCTCGTGCATGCGGGTTATCACGCGATGGGTGCCTGTCGAGTGGAGAAGGGTTACCGTCACTGGAGCCATGACATTGCCGATGAGGACACGCCACTCGATGCTGGACTCGCCTTTGCCGTCGCCTGGGACAAGCCGGGCGGTTTCATCGGGCGTGAGGCGCTATTGGCTCAACGGGCCAAGGGGACGCTGCCGAAGCGTCTGGTTCAGGTGATGCTCGTGGACGATAGCCTCGATGCGCCGATGCTCTATCACGAGGAGCCGATCTGCCGGGATGGCGAGATTGTGGGTTCCATCAAATCAGGCGCTTGGGGCCATCGGCTCGGCAAGTCGCTCGGCATGGGTTATGTGAGTTTCGCTGCGGGCGTCACCAAGGAGTGGCTTGCCACGGGGACGTGGGAGGTCGAGGTCGCCTGCAAACGCTACCCCGCCAAGGTGCAGCTCGAGCCCTTTTATGATCCCAAGAACGAACGCATCAAGGCCTGACCTCCGGTCGGCCCCTCAGTCAGGATTTTGGAGAGAACTATGAAGACACATGCAGAAGTCGTGATCATTGGCGGCGGGTCCGTCGGGTGCAGCGCGCTGTATCACCTTGCGGAACTTGGCGTGACCGACACGGTGTTGCTCGAGCGCGATGAGTTGACCGCAGGATCCACTTGGCATGCCGCCGGTAATTGCCCCAACTTCTCGACGTCCTGGAACCTGATCAAGCTGCAGCGCCACAGCACGAAGCTGTACTCGGAGCTTGCGAAGAAAGTCGGCTACGACATCAACTATCACATCACCGGCTCGATCCGCCTTGCGCATACGCCGGATCGTGTCGATGAGTTCCGGCATGTGCTCTCACAGGCGCGCGCGCAGGGCATCGAGTTCGAGATGATGAGCCCCGAGGACATCCGCAAGAAGCATCCGTTCATGAAGACGGATGGGATCCTGGCGGGACTTTGGGATCCTTATGACGGCGACATCGATCCGGCGCAGCTGACTCAGGCGCTTGCCAAAGGCGCGCGCGACAAGGGTGCGGAAATCCATCGAGGTACCAAGGTGACCTCGATCGAGCGTCTGGCGAGTGGCGAGTGGAAGATCGTCACCAACAAGGGCGAGATCGTCTGCCAGAAGGTAATCAATGCCGCCGGGTATCGCGGCGGTGAGGTTGCCGCCATGGTGGGTCAGTACCTACCGATCGTGACACTCGCGCATCAGTACCTCGTGACCGAGGACATTCCGGAGCTTGTGGCCTTGGGCGCCGCGCGCTTGCCGTTGGTGCGAGATCCGGATGTCAGTTACTACCTGCGTCAGGAGCGCCAGGGCCTGTTGCTCGGCCCCTACGAATGGCAGGCGACGGCGCACTGGCTCGATGGGATTCCGACGGAGTTCGCGAACCAACTGTTCGACGATGCGCTCGAACGTCTGGAAAGCTATATCGAAGCGGCTTGTGAGCGCGTGCCGATCTTGGGCTCCGTGGGCATCAAGACCGTGATCAATGGACCGATCCCCTACGCCGGTGATGGCAATCCACTCATCGGACCGGCGCCGGGCTTGCCGGGCTTCTATCACTGCTGTGGTTTCACTTTCGGGATCGTGCAGGCGGGGGGTGCTGGCAAGACGATTGCCGAGTGGGTCGCCCATGGTCAGCCCGAGTGGGACATGTGGCCGCTCGATTCACGGCGGTATCTGGAATACGCCAACGACAAGTTCACCCTGGCGAAGGCGCTCGAGACCTATCAGCACGAGTACGGCATCGGCTATCCCGTTGAGGAGCGGCCGGCAGGGCGTCCCGCGAAGGTGTCGCCGGCGTATCTGCGTCTCAAGGACAAGGGTGCGCGCTTCGGCGCTCGCGGTGGCTGGGAACGCGCCGTGTATTTCCCAAAGGACGGTGATCCGACGGGTGCAGAGGCTTCCTTCCGAAGGCCCCACTGGCATACCGCGGTGGCCCGCGAATCGCAGGCCGCGCACGAGCGGGTTGCGGTACTCGACCTGCCCGGGTTCACCAAGTTCGAGGTGACCGGTCCCGGTGCGAATGCCTGGATCAATCACATGGTGGCGGGCGTCGTGCCGAAGCCCGGTCGAACAGCACTCAATTATTTCTGTGCGCCGAGCGGGGGTATCGTCACGGAAATGACGGTCACGGCACTGGCGCCGGATCGTTACTGGCTGATCAGCGCGGCGGCGGGTGAGCGCCACGACGAGCACTGGCTCGAGCAACACCTGCCGGCCAATCGTGCCGAGGTCTCGCTTGCCAACCTGTCGGCACGCTACGGCACCTTGATCGTCGTCGGCCCGAAATCGCGCGAGCTCCTCTCGCAGCTCACTCGGGCGGATCTTTCCAACGAGGCCTTCCCGTGGCTCGCGGTCCGAACCATCGAGATCGGCTACACCAAGGCGCTCGCGGTACGGGTGAACTACGTCGGCGAGCTGGGTTGGGAGCTGCACCTGCCGACCGAGCATCTGCTGTCGGTGTACGACATGATTTTCGAAGCGGGTGAGCGCTTTGGCATCAGCGACTATGGTCTGTATGCGATGGACAGCCTGCGTCTCGAGAAGTGCTATCGCTCGTGGAAGGCGGACCTCACGACCGAGTACACCCCGTTCATGGCGTCGCTCGATCGTTTCGTCCGACTCGACAAGGCCGGCGGGTTCATCGGTCAGGCGGCGCTACGCGCGGAGGCCGTTGCCGGTCCCCGTGAACGCTTCGTCCCCTTGATCGTCGATGCCAAGGATGCCGATGCCGCGGCGGTCTCGATCGTCTATCACCGCGATACGCCGGTGGGGCTTGTGACCTCCGGAGGCTATGGTTATCGCATCCATCAAAGTATCGCGCTCGCGTACGTTCGGACGGATCTCGCGGTCGCGGGACAGGTGCTTGAGATCGAGATCCTCGGTGAGCGGCGTCGGGCCGTCGTGGGGGTCGAGCCGCTCTTCGATCCTGAGAATCTCCGTCTCAGGGGTTGAACGGCGGATCAATCAGGAACACCCGCGCGGTGTTCCTGATTCCGCGCCCGTGCTGTTGCGATTTGACAACAGCTCTCGACGGTTCTGGTATTTCCATCAAAATCCCATGACTTAGATCGGGAAACCGATTTTCGAGCGACTGTGGCAAACTAGGCTTTGAACGAGCGTTCAGGCGGCCGCCGCGATGCGGCGGGCCTTTCGGAACGCGCGACACGAAAAAGTCATAGTGGGGGATCGGTGATGACATCTATGAACAAGACACTGTCGGTGGCGATCGCAGCCGTGTTGAGCAGCGCGATGGCCGATGTGAGCCACGCCGCCGCCGACAGCAGCGACGCGATTCAGGAAATCACGGTCACGGCGCAGCGCCGCACCGAAAATCTGCAGGACGTGCCGATCACGATCCAGGCGCTCACGGGGGCCGCCCTCACGCAGTTGAATGCGACGACCTTTGACGATTTCGTCAAATACCTGCCGAACGTGACCACCGCGAGCAACGGTCCCGGACAGGGCGTGATCTTCATGCGCGGACTGGCCACCTCGACGCTCGCGACCCAAGGATCGAGCGGCATCGGCAGCTTTCCGAACGTGGCCGTCTATCTGGACGACCAGTCGGGGCAGCTCCCGGGGCGCAATCTGGACGTCTATGCGGCGGACATCGAGCGCATCGAGGTGCTCGAGGGTCCGCAGGGCACGCTGTTCGGTGCGGGCGCGCAGGCGGGTGTGCTGCGCTACATCACGAACAAGCCGAAACTGGATGTGACGGAAGGCAGCCTCAATGGCAGCTACTCGACCACGGCGCACGGGGATCCGAGCAGCAGTGTCGATGCGATGATCAACCTGCCGGTGATTCCGGAGAAGCTCGCGATTCGCGCCGTCGTCTACAACGACTCGCGGGGCGGTTACATCAACAACGTGCCGGGCACGTTCTCGCGTCTGCCGAGCGATATCGGCATCCACTACGCGGGCTATGCCACAGGCTGCACGATCGGTACGCCGGTCGCCGGTCAGTGCGCGGCGGGCACGCCGACAGGCTTCGGCGTCCCGCCCGGCAGCCCTTCGATCAACGATTCCAGTTTGATTGGCAATGCCATCAACACGGCCAACTATCAGGGCGTCCGTGCAAGCGCCTTGCTGAAGATCAACGAGGACTGGGATGCGTTGCTCGTCCAGTCCTACCAGCAACTACATTCGAATGGCGTGTTCTACGTGACGCCGCAGAGTTCCGCGGGCGAAACCCTGCCGGATCTCTCGGTGCAGCTTTACAACCCCTCCTACAACAACGATTCATTCGAGAACACGGCGCTGACCGTCAACGGCAAGATCGGTGACTTGAAGGTCGTTTATTCGGGTAGCTACATGGTTCGGAACATTGCCCAGCAGGGCGATTACACCAACTATGCACGCGGCGTGTACGCCGATTACTACCAGTGCACGAGCCCGGTGGAAACCGGCACGACCGGCAAATGCTACTCCCCGAGTGCGTACTGGAAGGAGAGTGATCGCGCCACCCACAATAGCCAGGAGCTGCGCCTGTCGACACCGGACGACTGGCGGCTTCGCGGCATCGGTGGCATTTTCTGGGAGAACTATTCGGTCGCGGAGAACATCGACTGGAACTACAAGTCGGCGCCGGGCTTCACGGACATCGCGCCGGCGCCTGGCGCGGCGGTTCGTAATCCGAACATACGCCCCGACAGCACGTCGTTCTTCGACGACGTGACGCGTGGTTACACGCAGAAGGCGGTATTCGGTTCGATGGACTACGACATCATTCCCAAAAAGCTCACGGCAACGTTGGGCACGCGCTGGTATGCCATCGACACGACGGCCGTCGGCAGTTCCGTCACGAGCTTCGGCTGCTACAACGACGGCGCGCCGCCGTGCACGGGGAACGTCGCGTTCAGCAACGACCTGAGTGCGCAGCATCTGGACATCACCTACAAGGGTTTCAAGAGCCGTGCAAACCTGACCTGGCGCCCGGCGGATGATTTGCTGGTGTACTACACCTGGTCGCAGGGCTTCCGTCCGGGTGGCTTCAATCGCGGGTCACACTTGATCGATCACTCCGTGGGTTCGTTGGCGGGGCCGGTCAACGGCTATGCCTACACCTACCAGACGCCGTCCGCCTATGCGCCGGACACGCTGATCAACAACGAGATCGGTTGGAAAACCCAGTGGTTCGATCGACGCGTGGAGTTTAACGGCGCGGTATACAAGGAAGATTGGAAGGACGTGCAGGTCCAGATCTTCCAGTCGTGCTGCTACGGTAACCTGAGTTTCGTGACCAATGGCCCGAATTACACGGTCAAGGGTCTCGAGGCGGAAAGCATCGTTCGGGTGACTCACGGCTTGACGGTGACCGCATCGGCGTCCTGGAACAGCAGCAACCTCACCAATTCACCGTATCTGTATCAGCCGAACGGTCAGGCGATTCAGATCCCGGGTCAGGCAAATCCCTTCGGTGTGCCGGGGACACCGCTCGCGCAGTCGCCCGCCTTCCAGGGTGGGATTCGCTTGCGCTACGAGTTCGAATTGGGTCAGTACAACGCCTTCTGGCAGATCGGCGGCACTCACCAGGCGCACGCCTTGTCCGCCACGGGCAACATCCAGACCTACGACGAGGCGGGTTTCTCGATCTATGATGCCTCGATGGGCGTCTCCAAGGATGCCTGGTCGGGCCAGATCTATGGTCAGAACTTGACGGATACCCGTGCCAACCTCTTCGAGAACGGCAATCAGTTCATCACTGCCGAGACCATCAATCGGCCGCGCGTGATCGGACTCCGATTGGGCTACAAGTTCTGAGGCTAGGTTGACCGAAGCCTGGAGCGGCGAAGGCCGCTCCAGGCGAGCGGTGCCTGGCCGACCGAGCAGTGATGGCGATTTCAGGGCGTCGCAGTAGGGTGATGGCAACGCCATGCATCCGTTGGCTGGTCACGATCGTATCGGTACTGACCGCTGACGTGGCATTCCCCGCGTCAATCGAACAGGTCGACGCCCGTCAGTTGACGGTGGTAACGGATGCAGCGTATCCCGAGGGTCCGCTCTGGCTGTCCGGGCGCCTGTATTTCGTCGAATACGCCGCCGGCGACGTCAAGTCCTGGGATGGCTCAGAAGTCCGCCAAGTCTGGGAGGACCACCGCTGTGGACCCAGCGGCTTGATCCGGTTTGGCGATGATGATCTGCTGGTCGCCTGCTATGACGCCAATTCACTGGTTGAGCTCGATCACGCCGGTCGGGTGGTGCGTACGTTCACGCGCGATTCCGCCGGGGACCCGCTCAACGGACCGAATGATTTCGCGCCCGATGGTCACGGCGGCGTTTACATCAGTGCATCTGGCGTTTACGACACGGCGGCACCGATTACGGGCTCGCTGTTGCATCTTTCCGCCGACGGGAAATCGCTAACCAAGCTTGCGGGCACCATCCACTATCCGAATGGTCTTACGCTCGACGGCAGTGGCCAGCATCTTCTGGTCGCTGAAATGCTCGCGGATCGCATCTTGTCATTCGCCGTCAATCCGGATGGCTCGCTGGGTGAGCGACGCGTGTGGGCTCGCATGCAGGATCTTGTGCCGCCCGTTCCTGGTCAGGATGCCTACACGGGACCGGACGGCTTCAAGCGCGGTGCGGACGGAAACTTCTATATCGCTGACAACGGTACGGGGCGTGTGGTGGTGGTCGACGACCAACGTGCGCTCGTTCGGGTGATTCGGGTGCCTACGCCGTTTGTCACCAACGTCGCTTTCGGTGCCGACGGCGCGGCGACCGTGTTCGTGACAGGGGCTTTTGATCAATGGAAGTCGCCGTTTGCAGGTGCCGTTTATTACTGGCGTCCGTAGGGTCTTGCGTTGTCTGAACGCAAGCTGCGGGCGCCACCAAGGTGGCGCCGCTGAAGGCACCCTCCGGCCTTATGTAAAATTCCGCCGTGTTATGTAAAACACTACGAAAATAGGCTAAAAACTATTTTTCGATCCCCCCCCATCTGGGGGGTGAATTGCGTTACAGTCCCGCCTCGATACCCCCCATCCGGGGGTGACGGAATAGAGCGGGGATGCAATGCAGATTCCGAAGTCCGCGTTACTGAAGCGCTTCGCGGCAACTTCCACGCTTGCGGTGTTGACGGCCTGTGCGGGTGGCGGCCTCTCGACCCCATCTCCCGTCGTGGCTCCCGCAGCCGTGTCGCTCGCGACACCTACCGCGACGGTGGCGAAGGCTGTCGCGTCCTCCATCACCAGTTCGCAGAGTAACGGTATCGTTTATCTGACTAGCACGTCGGGGGGGCATACCGCACGAATCGGCCTCAATACCGCGTGGGGTGGTTCGATCGTCGAGGTGAGTCTTGATGGCGTCAACTACGTCGACGAGCACGACACGGGTCGCAATGTGCAGCCCTCGCTCTACGACGGGGCCGCGCCTTACAGCAATTTCGATTGCAGTCCGTGCGCTGGCACCTGGGGCTGGAATCCGGTGCTGGGTGGCGACAAGTACAACCACGGCAGTCCGGTATCGAACGTTGCGCTGGGCGCCACGTCGATCGCGGTCACTGGGACGGCACTCGAGTGGAATCCCGACGATAAGGGTGGCGGTGCGAACACCGCGGTGCCGTCCGACGTGACGGTGCAGCAGACGGTGTCCGTCGTCAGTGGCGCGCCGCTCGCCTTCCACGTGCACATGACCACGACCTATGCCGGGTCACAGCAGCACTACCACCATCTGCAGGAACTGCCGGCGGTCTATGCAGGCTCGCAGTACAACAAGTTCACCTACTACGGCGGCACCAGCCCCTGGACCAACGGATCCCTCTCGTCCGCAACCACCAGCACCACGAGTCGCCAGTACTACACGAGCGAGCAGTGGGCGGCATTTGCCAACAGCAGTGGTTCTGGCCTCACGGTCTATGTACCGGGCCAATATCCATTGACCAGTGCGGGTAGTTGCACCTGTGGCGGTGGATCGGGTCCGACGGGCAATGCGTTCAGCTACTTCATGACGCTCACGCCGGCGAGTGTCGGTCCGGGTACTGTGATCCAGCAGGATCTTTATCTGATTCCGGGCAATGTCGCCGCGGCGCGCAGTACCGTTTACGGTATCCACCAGACGGCGAGCAGCGCCGATACCGTGCCACCGATCGTCGCGCTCGAGGCGCCGGCGGCGGGCGCCACGTTGAGCGGCGTGTCCTATGTGTCCGGCTGGGCGATCGACAACGTCGCCGTAGCCTCCGTCACCGTACTGGTGGACGGCAAGCTTCTAGGGAACACCACGACGACGATCCCGCGTTCCGACGTGGTGGCGGCGTATCCTCACGTCGCGAGCTCCACCGCCGGTTGGGCGATCGCACTCGATTCCTCAACGCTGGGCAACGGAGCGCACACCGTGCTCGTGAAAGTGCAGGACAGTTCGGGAAACGTCACGGTGATGCCGCCAGTGAGCGTGACGGTCGCGAACTGATCGTCGTTGCAGCAGCGCCTCAGAGCGCTGTCTTGATTCGGGTCCAGGTGCGCGTGCGGATCCGCTCTGTCGCCATGGATGATTCGCTCGAGATGTAGAGGCGTTTCATCACCTCCGGCGTTGGGTACAGCGAAGGGTCGTTCAGGATCGCAGGATCTACCAGCGGATTGGCGGCCAGGTTCGAATTGCCATAATGAGTGTCGTTGGTGATCGCCGCGATCACCTCGGGACGCAGCATAAAATTGAGGAACTCGTGCGCTTCGCCGACGTGTGGTGCATCGGCGGGAATCAGTAACGCATCATAGACCGCGTTGGCCCCTTCGCGGGGGATGGTGAAGGCGAGGTCGACGGTCACTCCCGCGGCCTTCGCGCGACTCATCGAGATCGCGTAGTCACTCGACCAGCCCATCGCGATGCAGGTCTCCTGATTGGCGAGGGCATTGAGATACTCGACGCTGTCGAAGTTGCGCACGTACGGGCGCACTTTCATCAGTAGCGCTTCCGCTGCCTTGTAATCCTCCGCCCTTGTGCTGTTCGGGTCGAGATGCAGGTATACGAGCGCGAGTTGCAAGACGTCTTCCGGAGAGTCCAGAAAGCTCACGCCACAATCCGCGAACTTGCTGATGATCTTCGGGTTGAAGATGAGTTCGAGACTGTCGACGGGAGCGTTGGGCATACGCGTGCGGATCATCGGGATGTTGTAGGCGAAGCCGTTGACCGCGTGCAGATAGGGCACGCCGTACTGATTCCCGGGGTCTGCGGTCGACAAGATCGCGAGGATGGTGGGGTCGAGGTTCTTCCAGTTGGAGAGCTTCGAGCGATCGAGCTTTCGATAGGCGCCGGCCTTGATCTGTCGGCTGAACAATTGGGTCGAGGTCGTGACGACGTCGTAACCGGAGTCACCTGTCAGCAGTTTGGCCTCGAGAGTGGCGTCGGCGTCGTAGGTGTCATAGTCCACCTGCACGCCGGATTGTTTTTCGAAGTCCGCGATCGTGGTCTTGCCGATGTAGTCGGCCCAGGTATAGACCGCGAGTCTGCGCTCTGCTGGCGTCGAGGACTTTCCCTGGCACCCAGCGAGGCTGCAGGTGAGCCCTGCAGCAACACACAAGGCCGCCAGGGTGGCGCGGGTCACGCGGGCAGTTCTAGCGCGACTTCGGCGAGTAATGAGGTCACGTACTCCGTATAGGAACGCCATACCTCGATGTGGAAGTCGTGTGTCGCTTTGCGCCAGAGCGTGATCTCGCACTTTTCATAGATCGTGCGGGTGCACATTCCCACGGGAAACTGGCTCTCGTCGAGATCGAGCGGACAGGCGCTTTCGAGGATCCAGGCCGCATGTGTGCCTTTGATCCGCAGGCCACTCTGCCGGTGACTGACGTCCACCACCGAATGGGCGATGCCGCTCAGGCCCGTCGCCAGTGCGCTGATCAGCGCCGTGCCGTCGGCTTCAGGAGCAAGCAGCAGATACTCGTCGGGTCCGAGCCAGAGCGCTGCGCGTTCGCCCGACACGCTCGCGCGGCAGGCGGTGGTCGGCAACTCAAGGCCCAAGACCTTCGAGGCGGCGGCGATCGCATCGGCGCCACCTCGAAAACTCAAGCGCGTGCCGGGCGGCAGCACTTCCATGAAGCTCAGGTCGGCCACGCGCTTGGCGGTCGCCTTGGGTGCATGGCTAGCCATTGATACGCACTCCCTCGGGGTCATAGAACACGGGTGAGGTCACCATCACGGCGATGTCTCTACCCGGCATTGGTACATACAAGGTCTGTCCGGCAAGGGCGCGACCGCCGGCCACCACACCCAGTGCGGTGGATCGCCCCAACGCGGCGCTGTAATAAGAAGAGGTGACGTGGCCAATCATGGTCATCGGCACGGTCTGACCGGCTGTGGCGACGATCTGTGCTCCTTCCTCAAGCACGGTGTGCGGATCCACGGTCAGCAGACCCACGAGTTGCTTGCGGTCGGCGCGCTTCATCGCGGGGCGTTCGAGTGCGCGCTTGCCCACGAAGTCTGGCTTGGTCTTGCCGATCGCCCAGGCGACGGCCGCATCGTCCGGCGTCATCGTGCCGTCCGTGTCCTGACCCACGATGATGTAGCCTTTCTCGGCGCGCAGCACATGCATCGCCTCGGTGCCGTAGGGCGTGATGCCGAAGGCCTGGCCCGCCTGATGGATCGCTTCCCAGACCTCGGTGCCGTACCGCGCCGGCACATTGACCTCAAAGCCCAGTTCGCCGCTGAAGCTCACCCGGAAGAGCATCATGGGGATGCCCTTGATCTTGCCGTGGGCGACGCTCATGTGCGGCATGGCTTTCGGCGAGATGTCGATATCGCTCACCAGGGTCGCGAGCAGTTCGCGGGCCCGCGGGCCTTGTACCGCGACCACCGACCATTGTTCGGTGGTGGAGGTGATCCACACCGAGAGATCGGTCCATTCGGTCTGCAGATAGTCCTCCATCATCGCGAACACTCGTGCGGCGCCGCCGGTGGTCGTCGTGACGTGGAAGCGGTCTTCCGCGAGGCGTGCGATCACGCCGTCGTCGTAGACGAAACCGTCATCCCGAAGCAGGATGCCGTAGCGCGAGCGGCCGACGCCCAGGTTGGACCAGTTGTTGATGTAGAAGCGGTTCAGGAAGGTCGCGGCATCCTTGCCGACGACCTCGATCTTGCCAAGCGTCGAAGCATCGAACATGCCGACTGCGCGTCTGACCGCGAGGCATTCGCGGTTGACGGCCGCATGCATGTCTTCGCCCGGCTTCGGAAAATAGCGGGTGCGTTTCCACATGCCGACGTCCTCGAAGACGCCACCGTGTGCGACCGTCCAGTCGTGACTCGGTGTCTTGCGCACCGGATCGAAGAGATCCCCACGAGCAGAGCCTGCGAAGATCCCGAAGGTCGTGGGCGTGTAGGGCATGCGGAAGGTGGTGAGACCGACTTCCGGAATGGTCTTGTCCGAGGTGCCCGCGATGAAGGCGAGTGCGTTCAGGTTCGAGGTCTTGCCCTGATCCGTCGCCATGCCGGTGGTCGTGTAACGCTTGATGTGCTCCACCGATTCGAAGCCCTCGCGCCGTGCGAGTGCAAGATCACGCGTCGTGACATCGTTCTGAAAATCGACAAAAGCCTTTTTGGGAGGTTGCGTTCCCTGATAAGCGAGCACGCCTGGAACGCCCCGCATGCTGGCATCCAGGGTGCTTGCGGATACCGCGACCGGGGTTCCGGCGAAGCCGGCGGCGGTGGCTGCGGCCGCACCCGTGCGAGCGCCATCCTGAAGCTGTGCTTCCAGGCCTTCGACGCCGCGCGCCGCGCCGGTGCTGTGCGAGCGTTCCGCCGCTGCCCCTGGAACGAAGGCCCCCAGTGCCTCGTCGAACACCAGTTTGCCACGCGACTGAGAGTGGAGATGCACGGTCGGTGTGTATCCGCCGGACATCAGGACGACATCGCAACGGCGGGTGCCGAGCGACGAGATGATTCCGCTGCCATCGACGCGACCCAGCTGGATCGCCGTCACGCGCAGCCGGCCCTTTGTGCCGAGCACGGTGACTTGCGACTCGACGGGCAGCCCAGCGGCTCTGGCCGCAGCCTCCGCGGGGCCCGGGAGGTAGCCTGCAGGCCGGACATCGGCGATGAGTTCGATCTGGACGTTGGCGGCTTTGAGGTCGAGTGCCGCCTGATAGGCGGCGTCACAACCGGCGAGCACCACCGCACGTTGTCCGACGGCCACCCCGTAGCGGTTCGCGAAGGTGCGCGCGGCGGAGGCGAGCATCACGCCGGGCAGATCGTTGCCCGGAAACACCAGTGGACGCTCGATGGCACCGGTGGCCAACACCACTTCTTTGGCGCGCAACTGCCAAAGGCGCTCACGGGGTGCGCCGTCCGGCAACTCGGCCAGATGGTCGGTGACCCGCTCGGAGAGACCGATCAGGTTGTGAGGGAAGTAGCCGAAGGCCGTAGTCCGACGGAGCAGGCGTACCCGAGGGTTTGCGGTGAGTGCGGCGATCGTCGCGGTGATCCACTCCGCGGCGGGCAAGCCGTCGATGAGAGTCTCTCGAGCGTCGAGCAGCGAGCCACCGAATTCCGATTGTTCATCGCACAGAATGACGCGCGCGCCGCTCGCTGCGGCGCTCTTGGCGGCGGCAAGTCCCGCCGGTCCGGCGCCGACCACAAGGACGTCGCAGTGCGCGAAACGCTGACTGTAATGATCGGGATCGGCGAGGGTGGGTGCAGTGCCAAGTCCTGCCATGGCGCGGATGTTCGGCTCATACAACTTGTACCAAGCGGCTCGCGGCCACATGAAGGTCTTGTTGTAGAAGCCGGCCGGGAGCACGGGCGACAGCAGGTTGTTCAGCGCGCCGGTATCGAAGCTCAGGCTTGGCCAACGGTTCTGGCTCTCCGCCACGAGACCTTCATAGAGTTCGATCTGTGTCGCGCGCAAGTTGGGCGTGCGACGCGCGGCATCACGAATCACCGTGATGAGCGCATTGGGTTCTTCGGAGCCTGCGCCGACAAGGCCGCGCGGGCGGTGGTACTTGAACGAGCGGCCCATCAGATGCACGCCATTCGCGAGTAGCGCCGAGGCGAGCGTGTCGCCCGCCACGCCCGTGTACGCCTTGCCGTCGAAAGTGAAGTGAAGGGTCTTGCTGCGATCGATGCGACCGCCTTCTGCTGTGCGTAGCGTCATCGCGCGGCTCCCGATGGCGCGACGACACTCGGTGCGGGTTCGCCGGACTTGTAGGTCGCGAGAAACTTGTCGGTCGTGGTGTCACGCAGCGCGTTGAAGAACCGCCCACAGCCGCGAACGTGACGCCAGCGTTCAGCGAACACACCACGCGTGTTCTTGCGTAGGTATAGGAACTCGGTCCACTGGGCATCGCTGGCTTTGGAGGGGTCGGCGGGTCGCACGACGTGCGCCTGTCCACCGTGCGAGAACTCCAGTTCCGGTCGATCCCCGCAGTAGGGGCAGTTGATGATCAGCATCGTGAGACCTTCAGTGAGCGACGGCCGCAGCCGCCGCTTCGTCAATCAAAGTGCCTTCGTGGAAGCGCTCGAGTGTGAACGGCGCATTGATCGGGTGGGGTTCGTCATGGGCGATCGTGTGCGCGAACACATGTGCCGACCCGGGGGTTGCCTTGAAGCCACCCGTGCCCCAGCCGCAGTTGACGTACAGACCCTTGACCGGCGTCTTGCCGATGATCGGCGAACGGTCTGGTGTGCAGTCGACGATACCGCCCCAGTTTCTGAGCATCTTGAGGCGGCGAACCATCGGGAACAGTTCGCAAATCGCCTCGAGCGTGTGGCTCGAGATGTGCAACGCACCGCGCTGCGTGTAGGAGTTGTAGGCGTCGGTGCCGGCACCGATCACCAGCTCCCCCTTGTCCGACTGGCTCATGTAGGCATGGATCGTATTCGACATCACCACACACGGCATCAGCGGCTTGACTGGCTCTGAGACCAGCGCTTGCAGCGGATAGCTTTCGAGCGGGAGTACCACACCGGCGTAGCCTAGGACCACGCTCGTATTACCGGCCGCGGAGACACCCACCTTCTTGGCACGAATCAGCCCGCGTGAGGTTTCGATCGCTTCTATCGCCCCATGGGCGTTGGTCTTGAGACCCGTGACCTCGCAGTTCTCGATGATATCGACCCCAAGGGCATCGGCCGCTCTCGCATAGCCCCAGGCGACGGTATCGTGGCGGGCCACGCCGCCACGACGCTGCAGTGCCGCGCCGAGCACCGGATAGCGAATATTCTTCTCGATGTTGAGGATCGGGCAGAAAGCCTTGGCTTCTTCAGGCGACAGCCATTCGTTGTCGACACCATTGCCGCGATTGGCATGGACGTGGCGCTTGATGACCTGGATATCGTGCACCGTGTGCGCGAGCATCATCACGCCGCGCGGCGAGAACATGGTGTTGTAGTTGAGGACCTGCGACAGGTCCTTCCACATTTTGAGCGAATGGTCATAGAGTCGGGCGCTTTCGTCGAACAGGTAGTTCGATCGAATGATCGTCGTGTTGCGGCCGGTGTTGCCGCCACCGATCCAGCCCTTCTCCAGGACGGCGATGTTGGTCAGCCCGTGCTCGGCCGCGAGGTAGTAGGCGGCCCCTAGGCCGTGACCACCCCCGCCGATGATGACGGCATCGTATTCAGGCTTCGGGGCAGCTCGGCGCCATTGGGATGTCCATCCCTGATGACCCCCGAAGGCTTCCTTGAGCAGCGACCAGGCGGAGAATTTCTGCATCAGGCCCTCAGTTCCTTGTTCTCAGGATCGAATGGCGACTCGATCAGCACGGTGGCTTTCTTACGCTCCCCGAGGATCAGAATCTCGAGTTCTGTTCCAGGGGTGGTGTAGTCGGGTTTGACGTAGCCGATGGCGAGGCTCTTCTTGATGAAGTGGCCATAATAACCCGAGGTGGCACGGCCGATCATCTCTCCCTTCGTGTTGAAGATCGGTTCGTTACCCAGCGGATCCGCATCGACCACCCCATGAACCTCTAGGGTGATGAAGCGATTGGGGACGCCGGCTGCCAACTGCTTCTCGAGCGCTTCCTTGCCGATGAAGGGCCCCTTGTTCATCCGCACGAAGCGGTCGAGCGAGACCTCGAACGGCGTGTAGTCACGGGTCATGTCGCTACCCCACATGCGGTAGGACTTCTCCATGCGAAGCGACTCCATCGCCCGCATACCCACCATGCCGATACCGAACTCCTGGCCTGCGGCGAAGATCGCATCAAACAGGTGGTGGGCATACTCGATCGGGAAATGAAGTTCCCATCCGAGTGCCCCTACGAAGTTGACGCGAAGCGCGTACACATCCGGCGCGAGACCCGCTTCGATGATCTGGCTCGTGAGCCAGGGGAAGGCGGTGTTGTCGAGCGGACTGTCGGTGAGTTTCGCCATGACCTCGCGTGCACGCGGGCCACCCAACACGAAGCAGCCGCGCTGCGACGTGATGTTGGTGAGACGGACCGAACCGTCGGTGGGCAGGCGCTTTTCGAGGAAGTCGCTGTCATAGCGCTCTGCCGCGCCTGCGCTCACCACGTAGTAGTGCTCGTCACCCAATTTGGTGATCGTGAACTCGGAACGGATGCCGCCGCGCTTGGTGAGCGCATGGCAGAGGGCGATACGACCGATTTTCGACGGCACCTTGTTCGCCACCAGACCGTCGAGCCAGGCCTCGGCGCCAGGACCTCGGACATCGAACTTGGTGAATGGGGTGAGATCGATGACGCCTACCTTCTCGCGCATCAGGTGGACTTCCCGTCCCACGTGCTCGAAGTAATTGCTGCGTCGGAAGCTCCAGACGTCCTTCGCCTCGACGCCCTTGGGTGCGAACCAGTTGGCGCGTTCCCAGCCGTAGCGTTGACCGAACACACCACCCATCTGCTTGATCTTGTCGTAGACCGGGGAGGTCTTAGCAGGACGTGCATCCTCGCGCTCCTCGTCCGGGAAGTGGATCGTGAAGACGTTGCGATACGTCTCCTCGTTCTTCTTCACGACAAAACGCTTGCTGGTGTACGCACCAAATCGGCGTGGATCGGTGGCCAGCATGTCGATGCCCGGCTCGCCCTCGACGATCCACTCGGCGAGTTGCCAGCCGGAGCCGCCCGCAGCCGTGATCCCGAAGCTATGGCCTTCGTTGAGCCACAGGTTCCTGACGTTCCACGCCGGGCCGACGAGCGGCGTGCCATCCGGCGTGTAGGAAATAGGTCCGTTGACGATGTCCTTGATGCCGCAGTTTTCAAGTGCCGGCACGCGCCGCTGTGCGGCCTCGATGTGCGGCAGCAGACGCTCAAGGTCGCCATCGAAGAGGTCCTTGCCGAACCACTCGGGCACACCGTCCTCAAAGCGGGCGGGTGCGCCGGCCTCGTAGGGCCCGAGAATCCAGCCCATGCGTTCTTCTCGCAGGTAGTAGGACTGATCGGACTCTCGCAGCACCGCAAGTTCCCGGCCGCCGTTCTGACGATAGGCTTTCAGTTCCGGGGATTCGTCATAAACGATGTACTGGTGTTCGACCGGAATCGCCGGCACGTGGATGCCGAACATCCGGCCGGTCTGGCGGGCGTAGTTGCCCGTGGCGCAGACGACGTGTTCGCAGACGATCTCGCCCTTGTTGGTGGTGAGTTTCCACTCGCCACTCGCGGTTCGCGCGACGCCGGTCACTTCGGTATGTTCGTAGATCTCGGCGCCACCGGCGCGCGCACCTTTACGCAGGGCCATGGTGAGATCGGCCGGCGCGATATGGCCGTCATCCGGGTGATACAGCGCGCCGACGATGTCCGGCGTGTCGCCGCCATTACCGAGTTCCACCAGCGGCCAGAGTGCTTTCACCTCGGCGGGTGTGATCACCTGGAATGGAACACCGATCGTGTTCGCGGTGCCGCAGTATTTCTGATACTCGTCCATGCGCGCCTTGGAGGTCGCAAGACGCAGATTGCCGGTGACGTGAAAACTCACATCCTGGCCGGTTTCGGCGGGCAGTCGCTTGTAGAGGTCGACGGAGTATTTGTGCAGTTGTCCAACCGTGTAGCTCATGTTGAACAGCGGCAAAAGTCCTGCGGCATGCCAGGTGGAGCCCGCGGTCAGTTCCGAGCGCTCGAGCAGCACCACATCCGACCAGCCTTTCTTGGTCAGGTGGTACAACGTGCTGACGCCGACGGCGCCGCCTCCGATCACCACGACCCGTGCATGTGACTTCATCGTCCGGCTCTCCGTGTGATCCACGCAGCACCCGGCGGACGCCGGATTATCAGAGGTGGATTGTCGGCCGAAAGTGTAACGGGCGGTGGTGACGGCACAACTCCATTTGCGACAATTAATGACGCAAACGCGCCAGTCGCACGTATACTCGTAGGCTTGCCTCTATTCACTGTTCTGCGGAGCCCCCGTGACCCTCGCCGTCGCCCCGAAAAAGAGCCGTTTCGCGTTCCTGACGCTACCCAGTTACTCGATGATCGCGGTGTCCAACGCGGTCGAGCCGCTGCGTATGGCGAATACTCTCTCGGGTCAGTCGGCGTACGAGTGGGTGCTCACGAGCCTCACCGGCGCTGCGGTTGCGGCCAGCAATGGCTTGTCGCTCGCGCCGACCGTGCCACTCGATCAGGTGGGGCGACCCGACATTCTGTTTGTCTGCGGCGGCGTCAACGTGCGCGACGCGGTCTCGCCGGTGCTGTCGGCCACCTTGCGGCGCTTTGCCGAGCAACGGGTCAATCTCGGTGCCCTCTGTACCGGCGGCTATGCGCTCGCCAAGGCGGGACTTCTCGATCGCTATCAGGCCACCATTCATTGGGAAAACATGTCGGCCCTCCGTGAGGAATTTCCGAGAGTTATCCTTTCTGATCAATTGTTTACGATTGATCGACACCGCTATACCTGCTCGGGTGGTGTGGCTCCTCTCGATCTGATGCTGCACCTGATCGAGGGCAAGCTCGGAGCAGAGATTGCAAGACGCGTCTCCGAGCAGTTCATCGTCGAGCGCGTCCGTAGCGACAAGGATCGCCAGTACATACCGCTGCGGGCCCAGGTCGGGGTGTCGCATCAGAGCCTGATCCGGGTCGCCGAACTGATGGAGGCGAACATTGAAAACCCGCTGTCTTTGGAGCGCATCGCGAGCGAGACCGCGCTCTCCAGGCGGCAGATTGAACGACTGTTCAAGCGACACCTCAATCAGGTGCCAAAGCGCTATTACCTGGAGCTACGACTGAAACGTGCCCGGGAGCTTTTGCTGCAGACAGCAATGCCGGTGATGGACATCACGACCGCCTGTGGCTTTCAGTCGCCGCCGCATTTTTCGAAGTGTTATCGCAAGCAGTTCGGCCATCCGCCGAGTGCCGAACGGCAAAGCCGCAAGTCCTTGATGCCCTGAGAACAGGGTTCCGCGGAGTACCGAGAGCCCGTCGTCAAACGGGCGATCGGTGACCGACGTGACTCAGCGTGCGGCGACTGCACTGTCGTCGGCTTGCGCGGCGTTTGCCAAGACTTCACTGAGGGCTTTCAGATCCACGCCACTTGCACGCGTGAGTAGGGTAGTCACGCGCTCCAGCGTGGTGAGTTGCTGCCCGATCTGTTGAGCCTGAGTACGTAATGTCGCAATTTCCTCACGGTCCTTGGCGAGCGCGAGGTGCTCTGCAGCGAGTTCTTGTTGAGTCGCCACCAGAGCCTCGTGGTCGGTGGCGACTTCGACACGTGCCTTCTGGAGTTCGTTGAGCAGCAGCGACGCCAGCAGATGGTAGGCCACGGTTTCCGGTTGTCCGTCCTTGTTGTAAACGACGAGTTCCGGGAATACCGCCGCGACTTCTTCGGCGATCAAGCCGTATTGGATTGGCTTCGCGCCGGTCGCGTCGGGTTTCTTGTAGCGGAAGGTGACCGGTCGAAGCTTGAGCAGTCGTTCGCTGGCGTTCGCCATCGGTTCGATGTCTTCCTTGTAGCGCCGGGAGGAACTCACCGTGCCCAACTGGCCGTTCGCATCGATCACCACAGCGCTTGCCGTGCCTCCAGTAGTCACGCCCGTAATGCCGGCAATGAAAGTCTGTGATTGTTGCCCGGCGGTGCCGATACGAATCGTACCGGCTTCGGCGGCAACGCCCGTGTTGCCGATATCAATGTTGTAATCGCCGGTAGTGAGGTTTTGTCCAGCAAGCCAGCCGATCGCGGTGTTGTAGTTGCCACTCGTGTTGCCGGTCAACGCATTGACGCCCACCGCCGTGTTGGCGCCACCGGTAGTGGTGCTGGAGAGCGCGTTGACGCCGTCGGCCGTGTTGTAATCACCATTGCTACTGGCAAGCGCATTCACGCCATTGGCGGTGTTGTCGAAACCCGTCGTGTTGACGAGCAGCGCCTGATAGCCGTTGGCGGTGTTATCCGATCCTGTGGTGTTGCCCGTGAGTGCCGTGAATCCAGCGGCGGTGTTGTAGTTGCCGCTGGTATTGGCGTACAGCGCATTCACACCAGTGGCCGTGTTGGCGCCACCGTGCGTATTGAGCCCGAGTGCGTTCGATCCAGTGGCCGTGTTGAAGATGCCATCCAGGTTCGACATGAGTGCTGCTGAGCCCGCGGCAGTGTTGTTGGAACCGCTCGTGTTGTTGAGGAGAGCGTTGTAGCCGGTTGCCGTATTGGAACTGCCGTCCACGTTGTTTTGCAGGGCCAAAAAACCGGCGGCGGTGTTGTAGTTGCCTGTCGTATTGGCATAAAGAGCGTTGACGCCTGAGGCTGTGTTGCCGCCTCCCGAGGAGGTCGAGGCCAAGGCGTTGAGCCCGATGGCCGTATTGAAAATGCCGGTGCCGCCGCTTTCGTTGGCGGTCAGCGTGTTGCTGCCTGCAGCGGTGTTGAAGAGCGTGTTGTCGATCATCAACCCCACGCCAGTCGCGCCAGTCGCGCCCGTTGCGCCCGTTGCGCCGGTTGCGCCGGTTGCGCCGGTTGCGCCGATGCTGCCGGGAGCGCCGGCGACCCCAGGCGAACCCGTGGCGCCACGCGCGCCGGTCGCGCCGGTCGCGCCGGTCGCGCCTTTGGCGCCTGTCGGCCCCGTCGCTCCGGTTGCGCCGCGTGGGCCTGGAGTACCTTGTTCCTTGTCGTCCAGAAGAGCCAAGTCGAAGCTTGCGAGGCTTGCGGAGGCGCCGCAAGGGCCGTTCGATACGGTCAGGCGAAAGTTACCTTGTGGGTATCCATCCGGCAGCGGAACGCTGATCGTCGAGCCATTAACCGCTGGCGCCGGCGATAGGGTTGCCGGCAAGCGTGACCGCAGACACCGGACTCGTACAGAACCCGCTACCACTGATGATCAGCCGAGTGGGCAGGCCCTCGGCATTGAAACTCGGGATCACCTCGGTGATTTAAGGTGTGGGTAAGGCGCTAGCGACGGAGGTGGCGAGTATGGCGGTGACGGCAAGTACCACGCCGCGATGATTGATGGGTCGAGTCATGGAGATCCTCCGAAGCTAAACTCGGTAAAAAAATAGAGGTTTTTCTCTAAAAAATCAATAAAATTAGAGAGTTACGCATTATTTCAAGTGGCGGTCGTGACGCGCTCTCGGCCCTTGAGTGCGAGGTCGAAAGTCGGTCTTCTGCGGTGTTTGCTCGCCCACATTGGCGCCGCGCTTAACGAGAGCGACACGGCCCAAGCACTTGTCGAAATGCGACGGCGTGGCGGATGGCGCCACGGATCGGATCAAGCGTCATTCGTCAATTCAGATTACCGGTTCCAAAACTAAAATAACTCATGACGTTAGCGAAAAAAGTCACCGCCAAGGCGGTGCGGTCGAGGCGCTGCTCGGTGTATGCTTGTCGCGCTCAAAATGTCGCTTAAAGGCATGGTTCGGTCGCGAAACCGCCATTAGTAGGTGGCCTCAGCCCGTACCATCCCGCTCCAGTTATTCCCGCGTATCGGATTGCCGGCGCGGCCGCTCGCGTGCTTGGGAGAATTTCAATGGCCGATGATCAGAACGATGAATTTGATCTCAACAGCCTGAACGATCAGGAGTTGACCGAGCAGGTTCATGACGATTTGTACAACGGTCTCAAGGAAGAGGTGGAAGAAGCCACCCATATCTTTCTGAAGCGGGGTTGGTCGGCCGAAAAGGTGCTGACCGACGCACTGGTCGAAGGCATGCGCATCGTCGGTATCGATTTTCGGGACGGCATCCTTTTCGTGCCGGAAGTGCTGCTTGCGGCGAACGCAATGAAGGCCGGAATGGAAATCCTTCGGCCGCTCTTGGCGGAGACCGGTGTGGAGCCGATTGGCAAGATCGTCATCGGCACCGTCAAAGGCGACATTCACGACATTGGCAAGAATCTGGTCGGCATGATGCTCGAGGGGGCCGGCTTCGAGGTGATCGATCTCGGCATCAACAACCCAGTCGAGAAGTATCTGGCGGCGCTCGATGAGCACAAGCCGAACATTCTCGGGATGTCGGCGTTGCTAACCACCACGATGCCCTACATGAAGGTCGTCATCGACACGCTCAAGGAGCAGGGACTGCGCGAGAAGTTCATCGTGCTCGTGGGTGGCGCGCCGCTCAACGAGGAGTTTGGCAAGGCGATCGGCGCCGACGCCTACTGCCGCGATGCCGCCATCGCCGTTGAGACCGCCAAGTCGATGATCGCCACGAAGCGGGCTGCCGGCTAACGGAGGCATTCAGTGGATGCCGCGGGCCGGGTTCTGGTGATCGCCTGCGGCGCTTTGGCGCGAGAGATCAACGCATTGAAGCGGGCGAACCAGTGGGATGCCGTGGACATCACTTGCCTGCCTCCGGAGCTCCATAATCACCCGGAGCGGATTCCGGCGGCGGTCACCGCGGCGATTGCCGAAGGGCGCGCCCGCTATGGCAAGCTGTTCGTCGCTTATGCCGATTGCGGCACTGGCGGGCTTCTTGATCGAGTGCTGGAGGCAGAACAGGTCGAGCGGCTCCCCGGCGCCCATTGCTATGAATTCTTCGCGACCTCGCCGGTGTTCGAGTCGCTCGCCGAGGCGGAGCCGGGAACGTTTTATCTCACCGATTTCCTGGTGAGGCATTTTGATCGGCTGGTGGCGGGATCGTTGGGCATTGATCGACACCCGGAACTGATCGCTGAATATTTCCGGCATTACAGCCGCGTGCTCTACCTCATCCAGGAAGGGGCGCACGGCTTGTCGGACGAGGCGCGTGAGATCGCCTCCCGACTCGGGCTTCGATACGAGGAACGCGAGACGGGCTACGGAGATTTGCACACGGCTCTTGCTGCAAAGCTCGGCAAGGCGACTATCGGTGTGGTGGTTGAGTCGGCCTCCGCGTGAGGTTGGGGTCGGTCGGCTGGGTCTGAGGAGAGGGAATCGGTGGCACAACTCATCATCATTTCATGGCGCGACATCCCGGCGCAGGTGGTCATCAAGCGTGGCCGTGAAACCGCCAAGGTGCAGTTGTCGCATCGTTTTCAGGAAGCGGTCGATCGGGCCGCAATGCGCGCCGGCAAGGGAAGCAGTGATGCCTATCTCGCGGACTGGAAGCGCAGCGCACCGCGCGCCTGCAGCGATGATCTTGAGGCCGAGGCGGCGCGTGAAGCTGCCATGCTTGAGGCGCGCTACAGCGATGCGGATCTGGATCGCATCATTCGTGCCAAGGGCATTGATGTGAATTTGGCGGCACCCGATGCCGACACCACCGTTTCGGAGATCGGCTGATGTATAGCGTTCGTCTCTGGTCGATTCGTCGCGCACGCGGCTGGAATCAGTTCTACAACGGTCTCGAGCGAGTGCTGGTGTCGTTGGCGCCATTGTGGCGTCGGATCGGCTATGCGCGACTCGAGCGTCCCTTTGCGTTCCTCGAGCGCAACGTCAAGGGTTTACTGTTCGACTGCAAGATGTGCGGGCAGTGTGTCCTGAGTTCGACGGGCATGTCGTGTCCGATGAACTGTCCGAAGAACATTCGCAACGGTCCCTGTGGTGGTGTGCGCGCCAACGGGCACTGTGAAGTGAAGCCCGAAATGCGCTGCGTGTGGGTCGAGGGTTTCGCGGGTGCCGGTCGTATCAAGGGTGGCCTCGACAAGATCCGGGTCGTTCAGGCGCCGGTGGATCGGCGGCTCGAGGGCCGCTCATCATGGCTTCGGGTCGTGCGCGAGCAGACCGAGCCTAAGACGGAGGCCAAGAAATGAGGTTTGACGACGAGCCGGCAGCCGGACAGCCGCTGCCGATATTGCCCGGCCATACGTCACCAGGACGGTTCGAGCGCGTGTTGCGTGCCGGTCAGTTCGCCGTGACCAGCGAGCTTGCGCCGCCGGATTCGGCCGATGCCGAAGATGTGTATAAGCGGGCGCGCGTGTTCGACGGCTACGTCGATGCGATCAACGCCACGGATGGTTCGGGCGCCAACTGTCACATGTCCAGCGTGGCCGTGTGCGCGCTGCTGACCCGTGTCGGCTATGCGCCGATCATGCAGATCTCCTGTCGCGACAAGAACCGCATCGCGATTCAGGGCGACATCCTGGGTGGCGCTGCGATGGGTGTGTGCAACATGCTCGCACTGTCGGGAGACGGTGTGCAGACGGGCGATCACCCGCAGTCCAAGCCCGTGTTCGATCTCGACTCGATGTCTCTGCTGGAGATCGGGCGCACGATGCGAGACGAGAGTCGGTTTCAGAGCGGACGCAAGCTGACCTCGGCACCCAAGGTGTTTTTCGGGGCTGCTGAAAATCCCTGCGTGCCGCCGCTCGAACATCGCGCCTTGCGACTTGCCAAGAAGGTCGCGGCTGGGGCTCAGTTCATCCAGACCCAGTACGTCTACGACATGGAGCGGCTGGCGGTATTCATGCGGGCCGTTGAAGATCTCGGGTTGCTCGACAAGGTGTTCATCCTGATTGGCGTGGGTCCTTTCAAGACCGCAAAGGGTGCCGAGTTCATGCGCAACAACGTGCCTGGGCTCTACATTCCGGACGCGTTGATCAAGCGCCTTGCCGGTGCCGAGGATCAGGCACGCGAAGGGCGCAACATCTGTATCGAATTGATGCAGCAGGCGAGTGAGATGAAAGGCGTCAGCGGCGTCCACGTGATGGCCTACCGTCAGGAAGAGTCCGTCGCCGAAATGGTCGAACGTTCGGGTGTGCTCAAGGGTAGGACGCCCTGGCACCCTACCCGAGATCAGGCTTAAAACACTTTAGGAAGCACCATGACAGACACAGTGATCAGCTCGGCGACCAAAGAAGTGGTCATCGGATTCAACCGGCCGTTCGTCATCATCGGCGAGCGCATTAATCCCACGGGTCGCAAGATTCTGGCGGCCGAAATGGCAGCGGGAGATTTCAGTCGCGTCGAGGCCGACGCACGTGCGCAGCTCGAAGCAGGCGCCCACATGCTGGATGTCAACGCGGGCATTCCGCTGGCTGATGAGCCCGCGATTCTGGCCAAGGCCATTCAGCTCGTGCAGTCGATCACGGATGTGCCGTTGTCGATCGACTCGTCGATCGTCGCGGCGCTCGAGGCCGGCCTCGCGGTTTACAAGGGCAAGGCGCTCGTGAATTCCGTGACTGGCGAAGAGGACCGTTTGGAAACCGTGCTGCCGCTCGTCAAGAAGTACGGTGCTGCTGTGGTTGCGATCTCGAACGACGAGACCGGCATCTCCGAGGATCCCAATGTGCGTTTCGCGGTCGCAAAGCGCATCGTCGAGCGTGCAGCCGATCATGGCATTCCGGCCTGTGACATCGTGGTCGATCCGCTGGTGATGCCGATTGGTGCGATCAATACCGCCGGCGTGCAGGTCATGGCATTGCTGCATCGTCTCCGAACCGAGCTCAAGGTGAACACCACCTGCGGCGCCTCCAACGTGAGCTTCGGTTTGCCGAACCGTAACGGCATCAACAGCGCCTTCCTGACGATGGCGATTGGTGCCGGCATGACGTCTGCGATCGCCAATCCGCTGCATGCCGAGGTGGTGGCTGCGATCATGGGCGCCGACGTGATGATGGGACACGATCCCGATTGCGCGCGCTGGATCCGCAAGTTCCGGGAGGTACCGCCTCCGGGTGCTGCCGGTGAGGGTGGAGCCCGAGGTCGCCGCGAAGGCGGTCACCGCCGCCGTCCTGCCTGAGATCAGCAATGGCCGACGTTGACGCACTGGTCGTATTCACACCCTCTGGTAAGCGGGGCCGCTTTGCGCTCGGTACGCCGATCCTGTCGGCGGCGAGATCGCTGGGCGTCGACATCGACTCCGTGTGTGGTGGCCGTGCGATGTGCACGCGCTGCCAGGTGCTGATCGCCGAAGGCGAGTTCGCCAAGCATGGCGTGCGCTCCTCCTCCGAGCATCTGTCGGCGCTCACGGTGCCCGAGGAGCGATTGCTTCGACGCAAGATTCTCGCGGTGGGTAATCGCCTTTCTTGCCAGGCGCGCGTGCAGGGTGATGTGGTCGTCGACGTGCCGGAGTCGAGTCAGGTGCACCGCCAGGTCGTGCGCAAGGCGGCCGAAGCGCGCGATATCGAACTCTACCCGCTGATCACGCTGCATTACGTCGAGGTCGCAGAGCCCGACATGCATGACCCGTCAGGTGATCTGAGGCGACTCAAGAACGCACTTGCGAAGGAATGGCAGCTCGGGTCGCTGGACTGCGATTTGCACTTGATACAGACGTTGCAGCCCACCTTGCGCGCCGGTCAGTGGAAGGTGACGGTGGCCGTTCATGGACGCAGCCGTATTGTGGCGATCTGGCCGGGGTTCCGTGAGAAGGTTTATGGCATGGCGGTCGATGTCGGCTCCACCACCATTGCGGCGCATCTTTGCGATCTGACCAATGGTGAGGTCGTGGCCTCCGCGGGTCTCATGAACCCCCAGATCCGTTTTGGTGAGGATCTGATGAGTCGCGTCTCGTACTCCATGATGAATCCCGGTGGTGCGGCGCAGATGACCGATGCGGTGCGCCTCGCGCTCAGTGATCTTGCCAAGGAGGTCGCGACGACGGCCGGTATCGCGCACGAGGCGATTCTCGAAATGACGCTGGTCGGCAATCCGATCATGCACCACTTGCTGCTGGGTATCGACCCGGTGGAGTTGGGCGGTGCCCCGTTCGCGCTCGCGGTCGATACGGCAACCACTGTCACGGCAGCAGAGCTCGGTCTGGCGCTGAATCCCAGCGCCCGGGTGTATGTCCTGCCGTGCATCGCGGGCCATGTCGGTGCCGATACGGCGGGTGTTGTGCTTGCGGAGCGACCGGATCTTGCGGAGCCCATCACGCTGATCGTAGACGTGGGTACCAATGCCGAGATCGTGCTCGGCAACCGGGATCGCCTCGTGGCCTGCTCAAGTCCAACGGGCCCGGCGTTCGAAGGCGCCCAGATCAGTTGCGGACAGCGGGCCGCCCCCGGGGCGATTGAGCGCGTCCGCATTGACCCGGTGACGCTCGAACCGCGATTCAAGGTGATTGGTAGCGATCTCTGGTCCGATGATCCTGGCTTTGCGGCAGCGACCCAGGCGACCGGTATCACCGGTGTCTGCGGCTCGGGGATCATCGAGGTGATGGCAGAACTCTATCTCGCCGGCATCATCAATCAAGATGGCGTGATCGATGGGTCGCTCGCCGAACGTTCGCCCCGGGTGATCGCCAACGGTCGTACTTTCGCCTACGTACTGCATGAAGGCGAGCGGACGCTCTCGATTACGCAGAATGATGTTCGCGCTATCCAGCTGGCGAAAGCGGCGCTTTATGCCGGCGTGCGACTGTTGATGGACCGCCTTGGCGTTGAGCAGGTCGAGCGTATTCGACTCGCGGGCGCCTTCGGTAGTCACATCGACGTCAAGTACGCGATGGTGCTCGGGATGATTCCAGATTGTGATCTTCAGCATGTGACCTCGGCCGGTAACGCGGCGGGCACGGGTGCGCGAATCGCACTGTTGGACTCTCGGTCCCGCGCAGTGATCGAAGGGGTCGTGGGTCGGGTGGAGAAGATCGAGACGGCCATTGAGCCCAGATTTCAGGCGCATTTCGTCGAAGCGATGGCGATTCCACACAAGACCGCGCCTTATCCCTATCTCGGTGCAGCGGTCACGCTTCCGGCGATCAAGCACATCGTGCAGGCGGAGTCCCGCGATCGGCGGGGCAGGCGTGGCGCGCCGCGAGCCGAGACTACCGTCGCTTCCGGCTGACCCTAGCGGGGTGGTCCATGGCGAATCCTGCAGCCTCTCCTCAACCCACCGCTACCGAGATCGCCGATTTCAAGCGTGATGGCGCCGTCTGCCTGCGTGGCGTGCTGAATGCGGATGAAATCGCAACGCTCAGGGCGGGGATCGATGCCAATCTCGCGGCGCCGAGTGTGCGGGCCAAGGTGGCAAGTCGCGCGGACGATCCTGGATTTTTCATCGAGGACTTTTGCTGTTGGTCGGAAAACCCGTACTACCGGCGTTTCATCTTCGAGTCGCCGCTGGCACGCATCGCGGGCGAACTCACCGGCAGTCGCGAGGTGCGGCTCTATCACGATCACATGCTGACGAAAGAGGCCGGCACTCGACAGCCGACGCCGTGGCATCAGGATCAGCCGTATTACAACATCGAAGGCCATCAGAACGTCAGTTTCTGGGTGCCCGTGGATCCCGTCACACGATCCTCGACACTAGAGTTCGTTGCAGGTTCTCACCGTGGTCCTTGGCTGATGCCGCGTTCCTTCATGTCGAAGGAAGCGAAGTGGTTTCCCGAGGGGGCGCTTCAGGAGATGCCAGACATCGATGCCGATCGTGCGGCGCATCGAATAGTGGGTTGGGCGCTCGAGCCGGGTGATGTGGCGGCGTTCGATATGTTGACGCTGCATGCGTCGGGCGGCGTGGAACCCGGGTGTCGACGCCGCGTATTCTCGCTGCGGCTCATCGGTGACGACATCCGCCACGCTCCCCGTCGCTGGGTGACCTCGCCGCCGTTTCCGGGTCTTGCGGATGAGTTACCCGACGGCGCTCCCATGGCGCACCCGCTGTTCCCGATGCTGTGGACCCGGCCCGTCTGAGCGCGTCGCGCTCAGACGTTGGAGTCCGGAGCCTCGCTCTTGCGCCGGTGAATGAAATCGAGCAGTGCCTCGTCGATCGCAGGATCGAGTGCGGGCGCCTCATATTCGGCGAGTTGCTTCTTCCAGTAGGTGTTGGCGCGCTTGGTCAGATCTTGTCCGCCTTCCGCTTCCCACTGTTCGAAGCTGTTGTTGTCCGTGAGCGGTGAGCGATAGAAGGCCGTCTCGAAGTTCGCCTGGGTGTGGGCGCAACCTAGGAAGTGCTTGCCCGGACCCACTTCACGCAACGCATCCATCGCTTGGCCGTTCTCGGTGAGATCCACGCCGGCAAGCAGCGTCTGCATCATGCCCGCCTGGTCGACGTCCATCACGAACTTCTCGTAGCCCATCGACAGTCCGCCTTCCAGCCAGCCCGCGGTATGGAGCACGAAGTTGACGCCTGCAAGACACGTCGGCAGCAACGTGTTCGCCGACTCGAAGGCCGCCTGCGCATCCGGGATTTTCGAGCCGCACAAGCCGCCGCCCGAGCGGAAGGGCACACCGAGTCGACGGGCAAGGGCCGCCATCACGTAGAGCACGAGTGCCGGCTCCGGCGTTCCGAAGGTGGGCGCGCCAGATTGCATCGAGACGGACGCGGCGAAGCTCCCGAAGATCACGGGCGCGCCCGGACTGACGAGCTGTGCGAAGGCCATGCCGGCCAATGATTCGGCAAGCGTTTGCGCGGCGGTGCCTGCGACCGTCACGGGGGACATGGCGCCGGCGAGAATGAACGGCGTCACGATGGTCGCTTGATTGGCGCGCGCGTAGACCTTGAGTGCGCCCAGCATCGTGGCATCGAAGGTCATCGGCGAGTTCGCGTTGATGAGACTCACCAGCATCGTCTTGTTCTTGCCGGTCAGCGGATCGATGTGGTTGTCGCCGAAGGCAATCTTGGCGAGTGCCACCGAGTCTTCGGCGCGCTCTGGTGCGGTGACCGAGCCCATGAAGGCTTTGTCGCTGTACTTGATGTGGCTATACACCATGTCGAGATGGCGCTTGTTGACCGGCAGATCCACCGGCTCGCATATGGTGCCGCCCGAATGATGCAGCGACGGTGCCAGATAGGCGAGTTTGACGAAATTCTGGAAGTCCTCGAGTCGGGCGTAGCGACGACCCTCGTCGAGGTTGCGGATGAAGGGTGAGCCGTAGGCCGGCACGAACACCGTGTTCTTGCCGCCGATCACCACCGAGCGATCGGAATTGCGGGCGTGTTGTGTGAACTCGCGCGGAGCATGGTTCTGTACGAGCGATCGGCACATGCCGCGCGGAAAGTGCACCCGCTCGCCCTGAACATCGGCGCCGGCGTTCTTCCAGATCTCGAGCGCTTCCGGGTCGTCCCGGAAATCGATACCGATTTCTTCGAGAATGGTATCCGCGTTGCGCTCGATGGTCGCCAGGCCTTCCTCATCGAGGACTTCGTAATACGGCACCTTGCGGGTGATGTAGGGGATCGTGACCGCAGAGCGCGCTGCTCGCGCGGCACGCTTGGCTTCCCGGCCACCGCCTCGATTGTTGCGTCGCGCCGTCGTCTGTGTGTCGTCCATAGGATCCACTCCTCGTTGAGTGGTCAGTATGGTCAGGTACATCCTTGAGGGCTGATCAGTTTGCGTCATCGGGTTGTTTCGGCGCGCCATGCCGGTCGCTGGCGGTCAAGGGCCGTCCGAGGAGGGGGCGATCCGCTCGATCCCACGGCGCGCCGAGCGCGTGGATTTTGGAGGGTGGTGTGATCTTGCCTTGACCGAGGGGTCACGCGCTCGGCATCATGTGAGCGCTGACTGAATGCGCGTTCAATCGGCTGCCATCGGCGATACAATAAATTTGCAAGTTACTGATTTTAAATATTTTTTTATTCTTAATTTAAATTTTCGAGCGCTCGTGAAGGCGGTGACTTCGGCCGCTGTCACCGCCGAGCTGTCAGGGTGCTGAACATGCGATCAAAAAATCCCAGTCCGGTGGTCGGGGAGCGTAGCGAAGAGGCCCGGCGTGACCAGCTCATCGAGGTGGCGATCGATTGTCTGGCAGACCTCGGTTTCACGGGCAGTACCCTTGCCCAGATCGCCGGCCGTGCCGGCGTGTCGACCGGCCTGATCGCCCACTATTTCGAAGACAAGGATGGCCTACTGGAAGCGGCGTTTCGTCGTCTGAGTCGCACGGTGCGCGATGCGGTGCGCCTCAAGTTGTCGGTGGCGCGAACACCGCTTGAGCGAATCCAGGCGATCATCGATGCCAACCTTGCCCCGGAGGAGTTCAACCAGCGTACCGGTAATGCCTGGCTCGCCTTCTGGGGGCAGTTGTTGCACGTCGAGCGCTTAAAGCGCGTACAGCACGCCTATCAGCAGCGGATGCTCTCCAATCTTCGGCACGCGTTGGGCGCCTTGATGCCGGCGCCGAAAGCGCGTTCGCTGGCGGTGATGATCGCCTCGATGATCGATGGGGTCTGGCTGCGTGCCGCACTGTCGAATTGGCATGAGGCGGACAGCGAGAGTGCCCGCGCCTTGTTGACGGCTTTTTTGAACGAGCGCCTGCGCGGCGATGTTGCGGTGCCGGCTCCGGTCGCGTCGCCGCCGGCGCCTGCGTCCGCACGGTCTTTCAAGACCATCAATCCCGCCACGGGCGAGGTGTTGGCGGAGCTCAAGATCGATGGCGCCCGCGAGGTCGATGAGGCGGTCGAGCGGGCGACCGTCGCGCAGCGTCGCTGGGCTGCGATGACCGGCACGGAGCGTGGTCGGATACTGAAGCGTACTGCCGACCTTCTCCGGGCGCGAAATGCCGAGATCGCGGCCCTGGAGACGCGCGATACCGGCAAGCCCATTCAGGAGACCATCGCGGTCGATGTGCTCTCCGGAGCGGATTGTCTTGAGTATTACGGTGGCCTGGCCGCCACACTCGCCGGCGAACACCTCGACCTTGGGCCGACCGCGTTCGGCTACACGCGTCGTGAGCCACTGGGTGTCGTCGCGGGTATCGGAGCCTGGAACTATCCTATACAGATCGCCTGCTGGAAATCGGCGCCCGCGCTGGCGTGTGGCAATGCCATGTTGTTCAAACCCGCGGACCTCACGCCGTTGTCGGTGCTTGAACTCGCCAAGGCATTTGCGGATGCGGGCCTGCCGGATGGCGTCTTCCAAGTGATCCAGGGTGATGGTGCGACGGGACGGTTGCTGACGCGGCATCCCGGGATTCGCAAGGTGTCGCTCACTGGGGCGGTGAGTACCGGCAAGGCCGTGATGGCCGATGCTGCCGACACCCTGAAGTACGTCACGCTGGAGCTTGGCGGCAAGTCACCCTTGATCGTCTTTGACGACGCCAAACTCGACAATGCCGTTGGCGGCGCGCTGTTGGCTAATTTTTATTCGGCGGGCGAGGTCTGCTCGAACGGGACGAGGGTGTTCGTGCACCGGAGCGTCAAGGATGAGTTCCTGCGCCGTCTCAAGGTGCGGGTGGAGGCAATGCGCATCGGCGATCCGATGGATCCCGCAACCCAAGTGGGCGCACTGATCTCCGAGGCTCACATGGAGAAAGTGCTCGGTTACATCGCCCGTGGTCGTTCGGAAGGCGCTCGTCTGGTCACCGGCGGTCATCGTGTGATGAGCGGCGACTGCGCGCGAGGCTTTTTCGTGGCGCCGACGATCTTTGATGGCTGTCATGACGACATGACCATTGTTCGTGACGAGATCTTTGGTCCCGTGATGTCCATTCTGGAGTTTGACGACGAGCACGAGGTGATCGCCCGTGCCAACGCCACCGAGTTCGGATTGTCGGCGGGCGTGTTCACGAACGACCTGACGCGTGGCCATCGTGTGATTGCGGCGCTCGAGGCCGGGACCTGCTGGCTCAATCACTACAACATCACGCCGATAGAGCTTCCGTTCGGCGGACACAAGCGTTCTGGGCTCGGCCGTGAAAATGGACGTGCGGCGCTCGAACACTACACCCAACTCAAGAGTGTCTACGTCGCGATGGGTGACGTGGACGCGCCATATTGATCGACAGGATGGTGAGTGCCATGACGGAACAGACGTTCGATTACGTGATCGTGGGCGCAGGATCGGCCGGATGCGTGCTGGCCAACCGATTGACCGCGAGTGGTGAGCACAGCGTGCTGTTGCTCGAGTTCGGCGGCTCCGATCGCTCGATTTTCATCCAGATGCCGTCAGCGCTCGCCATTCCCATGAATCGTGAGCAATACAATTGGTTCTATCACGCTGAGCCGGAGCCCACGCTGGGCGGTCGCAGTCTGCATACCCCGCGCGGCAAGGTCGTGGGTGGATCGTCGTCGATCAACGGCATGGTGTACGTGCGCGGCAATCCTCTCGACTTCGAGCGCTGGCAGGAGCTCGGAGCAACTGGGTGGGGCTATCGCGATGTGCTCCCGTATTTCAAGCGAGCCGAGCGGCGCGCCAGCGGCGGCGATGACTATCGTGGGGGTGAGGGTCTACTCGGTACCTGCTATGGCACCCGCAAGAATCCACTGCACGCGGCCTGGCTCAAGGCCGCGGTCGAGGCCGGGTATCCGTTGACCGAGGACTACAACGGCTTCCAGCAGGAAGGTTTCGGCAGCATGGACATGACGGTCGAGAAGGGCGTGCGTGCCAGTACCGCCAACGCCTATCTGAAGCCTGCACGCGGTCGGCCCAATCTCACGGTGTGGACGGAGAGCTTGGCGACGCGCGTGGAGTTCGAGGGGCGCCGCGCCGTCGGTGTGCGCTTGCGACAGCACGGTGTCGAGCGGATCGTGCGTGCGCGACGCGAGGTGATCCTGTCGGGGGGTCCGATTAACACGCCGCAATTGCTCAAGCTCTCGGGTGTCGGTGCAGGCGCCGAACTGCAGGATTTTGGAATTCCGGTGATCCACGATCTGCCGGGTGTCGGTGAAAATCTGCAGGATCATCTCGAGGTGTACTTTCAGGTTGCCTGCAAGCAGCCAGTTACCCTCTATTCCGTGATGAATCCCCTCGCCAAGCTCAAGATCGGTGTTCAGTGGATGCTGTTCAAATCGGGTCTGGGTGCGACCAATCATTTCGAGACCTGTGGCTTCATTCGCAGTCGCGCCGGTGTGCGTTATCCGGATATCCAGTTTCACTTCCTGCCGATGGCGATCAGTTATGACGGGTCGGCGAGCGCCACCGAACATGGTTTCCAGGCGCATGTCGGACCGATGCGCTCCAAGAGTCGGGGTTGGGTGCGGCTCGCGTCACCGGACGCGACGGTGAAGCCGAAGATCCGGTTCAACTATCTAAGTCATCCCGAAGATGCGGCCGATTTCCGTGCGGCGGTCCGACTGACTCGCGAATTGTTTTCACAGGCCGCCTTCGATCCGTTCCGTGGA
>Ga0164296_1000621_pt1 | contig 41239 bp, 31 predicted proteins | sample GEODES057metaG_FD_113533 | JGI IMG/M metagenome (GOLD analysis project Ga0164296, IMG submission 113533) | Dystrophic lake water microbial communities from Trout Bog Lake, Wisconsin, USA - GEODES057 metaG | ecosystem: Environmental > Aquatic > Freshwater > Lake | place: USA: Trout Bog Lake...
AGGGTGGCCACCCACTCGTCACCTTCGAAAACGGCACCCTGTCCCAGCAGCCCTTCGCCTACGGTGAAGCTCGTGGCGCAAGTGCCATTGGTTCATCGTGGCTCGTGCCGGTCTTGACCGCCACCGTTGGCGACGCCAAGGTCACCAAGACACTGCTCGGCAAGGACCCCGTGGCCATTGATACGGCTGCGCCCGTGATCTTGAACACCGGTGGTTCGGGTGTGTTTCGTTCACGCTACGGCGTCGCCGAAGCGGCCAACTTGGCCGAGCGTTTCAACGACCTCTCACGTGCCGACCAGACGACGCTGCTCCTCGACGCCGTGGCCTCACTGACGGCCAACGTGATTTCGTGGGAAAGCTTCTTGACGATTGCTCGTCCAGCCTCCAAGCTCAACGACATCTTCACCCTGGAGCCAATCTCGCAGGCCCTGACGTTGGCGAACCGTGCCCTCACTGACGAGCAGCGTCTGACGTTGCAGCAGGTAACAAAGGAGCTCTTCGGACCAGTGCTGGAGGCTCTGACCTGGGACTCACTTCCCACCGACGACGCCTTCTCGGGCAAGTTGCGTGGTCTCGCCATCCAGACGCTCGGTGCAATTGGCAAGGACGCTGACGTGATTGCGAAGGCCCTGACGCACTTTGACGCCGATGACTTCCACGGTGACCTGGCGCTCGCTATCTTGCGCATCGCCGCCGAAGCCAACCGTCCGGGCACCTTTGACGAGCTGCTCAAGCGCTCCCAGAACGCCGCAACGCCACAAGACGGTGACCGTTACCGCATGGCGCTCGGTTGGATCGAGGACGAAAAGGACCTGTTGCGCGCTGCGGAACTGTGCTTCTCAACGTTCCGCAACCAAGACGGTGGCCCCATGCTCGGCTTCTACGGTGCCAACCGCATCTCGGGTCCTGCCGTGTGGCGCTACGTGACCTCACGTTGGGACGAAGCGATTGCGCACTTCCCTCACAACCTGCACACTCGCCTCGTTGGTGGAATCTCGACGTACATCACCGATGAAGCGTTTGCCAAAGAGGTTGAAGCCTTCCAGACCTCGCACGTGCTCGCCGGTCGTCAGAAGACCGTTGAGCAGGGAATCGAGCGTATGTGGGTGGGCATTGCCTTTACCAAGGCACTTCGCCAGCAGTTCTAAAGTGAGTTCATGAGCATCGGCTACTTCCTCGGCATTATTGCCCTGATGTTCATCATTGAACTACCGGATAAGACGTTTGTCGCAACGATTGTGATGGCTTCACGAGCACGGGCACTCCCCGTGCTCGTGGGTGCCTCCAGTGCACTCGTCCTTCAGATGTTCCTGGCCGTGGAAGCTGGACGACTCCTGACGCTGCTGCCCGTCACGGCTAAGAATTTCGCGGTGGCTGCCTTCTTCCTCGGTGGTGGCGCCTACCTACTGCTCGTCAAAGAAAAGGACGAAGTCGAAAAAGGTGAAGAAGAGGGTCTCGCCGAGCGACGCGGTACGTGGATCAAAGAGTTCGCTACCGCCTTTGGCGTCATCTTCATTGGTGAGTTTGGTGACTTGACGCAAATTCAAGCCGCCAACTTGAGTGCTAAAACGCACGAACCACTCATGGTGTTCCTGGCGTCATCGATTGCCCTCATTGCGATCTCGTTCGTTGGTGTCTTTGGCGGCCAGGCCCTGGTGAAGCGCGTGAAACTGCAAAACATCCGCTACGGCGGTGGCGTTATCTTCACCGTTCTCGGGATCTATACCGTCGTGAAGTTGTTCGCCTGATGAAGCGGCGCGAAGAGTTGTTGGCCTACGCCGACACCGTCAAGGGGTTCATGCCCCGCAATGAAGGACTCGCCCTCCACGAGTTCGCTTCAGAACTCGGTCGGGAACGTCCGTCGTCCACCTGGTTAGAAATTGGTGCCTGGTGCGGCAAGTCCGCAACGTATCTCGGCGCCGCCGCCCAGGAGTCGTCGAGCGTTCTCTACTCACTGGACCACCACCACGGCTCAGAGGAAAATCAGGCGGGGTGGGAACACTTTGACCCAACCCTGGTCGACCCCGCTGACGGACGACTCAACACGCTCCCTACGTGGCAACGCACTATTGCTGAGGCTGAGCTGGAAAACACGGTTATCGGGCTGATTGGGCCGTCAGTGACGGTGGCTCAACACTTCAGCCAGTCCCTCGACCTGCTCTTCATTGACGGCGGTCACGGACACGACGTGGCCTGGGCGGACTACCAGCACTGGACGCCGAAGCTTGCCAGCGGTGCCATGTTGCTTATCCACGATGTTTTCCCCGACCCCGCTGATGGCGGTCGTCCACCGTACGAGATCTACGTGGATGCGCTCGCGAGTGGTCTCTTTCGCGAACGCGGCCACGAGGGCTCGCTGCGCTGTCTAACGCGTCTTTAGTGCAGCGGACATCCCGCTTCGGGGATGTCGAGAGGCATTGACGTCTCATCGTGTCGAAAAAGGCCCGCGGCCGGCGAAGTGTTCGTGAGAGCATCGGCCGCGAGAAGAATCACCGCTGCCGTGTACGACGAGGTTTCGCCACCCGGGAAGGTCTTTTCTTCGGGGTAGGCAATGCCGGTGAAGTAGGAACCGTCTTCACGACGGTGGCGATTCGTGCACGCAAAGAGTTCCAGCGCCTCACTGGTGAGACCAAGTGCGTCGAGTGACAACACGCATTCAGCCGTCTCGGCCGCGGTCACCCAGTCGTTGGTTGAGACACAGCGAACGCCGAGTCCGCTCATGACGTGGCGTTCCCAGCCGTCAGTAATACGCTTGACACCCGCTTCTCCCTGGAGTGCCCCGCTAAAGATTGGGTAGTACCAGTCCATCGCGAATTCGTTCTTTGGCGCGAACGCTCCCGGGTGGTGTGCAATGGCGTGACCCAATCGACCGGCACTCATTTCCCAGTCGGGCTTGGCTTCACCGAGTCGTTCGGCCAGCAACACCCCGCAACGAAGCGAGTGGAAAATTGACGAAGAGCCAGTGAGGAGTGCGTAGGTTTCGGCGTGGCCCACCGAGGTGAGTGACCAGCGAATGGTGCCGTCAGGGAGTTGCCAGCGAAGCACAAACTCGAGCGCTCGTTCAACCGTTGGCCAGAGAATCCGCGCAAAGGTCAGATCACCGGTCACCAGCACGTAGTGCCACAGGCCCGTCGCAATGTAGGCGCAGACGTTAGTGTCGAGACGAGCATCCTTCACCGAGTCACCGACGTAGTAGTTAAACCAGCTGCCGTCGCCCAGTTGGGTGTCGGCGAGCCACTGGTAGGCACGGCGAGCCTCATCAATGTGCCCAGCAACGGTAAGGGCCATGGCCGCCTCCACGTGGTTCCAGGGGTCGCAGTGCCCACCAACAAACCACGGCAACTGGCCACTGGGGAGTTGGAGTGACACCAAGTGTTCAGCCGTCTGGGCGAGCTGTTCGCTCGTCAAAATTCCCGGCACACCGGGCAACGACTGAACCTCGAAACTCATGAAGCGGGCTTCTCCAGGTAGACAATGATCGACTTACCAAAGAGTGGCGACGTGATTTTCTCCAGGAACTTCGTGGTGCGAGGACCCTTGACGATGTCCCACACGAGGAGCTTGTGGTACTGACGGACGAACCAGTTCTTGTCGTTGGTGGTCCCTACGAGACACTTCAACCACCAGTAGGGGCTGTGCAGTCCGTGGGCGTAGTGGTGACCCTTTACGACCATTCCCACTGAAGTGAGACGGCTCTTCAGTTGTGACTTTCGGTAGATACGGATGTGACCACCGGGAACGTTGTGGTACGCGTCCGAGAGGGCCCAGTTAATGACTTCGGGCCCAAAGCGTGGCACCGTAATGGCCATAGTGCCACCGGGGCGAAGTACGCGAGCCAGTTCAGTCATGGCGCCAATGTCGTTGGGGATGTGTTCGAGCACTTCAGAACAGATCACGCGGTCGAACGTGCCATCAGCAAAGGGCAGCGCCAGCGCGTCACCCTGCACGGCGGCGGTGTGGACGTCACCGAGTTGCAACTCCCCCGCCTCCACCATCGCGGCGAAGGTGCCCGCGACGCCTTCGACTTCATCGCGCCCAGCGTCGAGAGCCACGACGTTCGCACCACGGCGAGCGGCTTCGAACGCGTGACGACCAAAGCCGCAGCCCAGGTCCAGAATCTTGTCGCCCTTGGCGAGGCCCAACGTTTCGTAATTAGCAGTCAGCATTAGTCAAAGTCCATCGAAGCTGGTAGGGGTTTTCCGGTCAAAATTGCGTCATAACAGGCCGCGGTACCGCGAGCCGTTACTTGCCAGGTGAATCGTTCAATCACGCGCTGGCGACCCGCGGCGCCAATACGGGCGCGCATCTCGGGGTCATCAAGCATCGTGCGAATGGCCGCCACGAGCGCGTCGGGGTTGTTGGGTTCGACGAGCAAGCCCGTTTCGCCACTCACGCCGACGACTTCGGGAAGGGCGCCACCAGTCGTTGCGACGACCGGCACACCACAGCTCATGGCTTCAATCGCCGGTAGCGAGAATCCTTCGTACAGACTTGGCACAACCGCAACTTCGGCTTCACCGTAGAGACGGGCCAGCTCTTCGTCACTGACGCCAGAAATTGTGGTCACAATGTCCTCGAGCGCGAGGCGCTTCATCGCTTCGGCAACACGACCTTCGGGCTTGGGCTTACCAATGACAATGAGGTCAATGTCGCGCTCCGTGCGTAGTTTGGCGATGGCCTCAAGGAGAGGCACCAGGCCCTTCATAGGGACGTCACTCGACGTCGTCACCATGATGCGGCCCTTCTTCTTCACGACGTCGGTGTAGGGGCGAAAGACTTCGTGGTCCACGCCAACAGGCACCACAGTCAGACGGTCCAGTGGCACGTGCATCTGGGCGTTGATGTCAGTCTTTGAGTTATGTGACACCGTCAACACCGCCGGGAGCTGGCGTACGGTGCGTACCTGCATGCGCAAGAAGCCGAACCAGCGCTTGGTAGTGAGGCGCTGGTACCAGCCCTTGGTGTGATCGAGCGCAATCTGTCGGTCGACCGTGATCGGGTGGTGCAACGTTTCGAGCAGTGGGAAACCCGACTGCTGTAGTCGCAGGATGCCTGGCCCCATGCACTGGTTGTCGTGAATGATGTCGAACTCGGAGCGACGAGCCTTCAGAATCTTCTCGACGCGCATTGAGAATGCGAGTGGTTCGCCAAAGCCGGCCGTGAGCATGACGCCGAACTCGGCCAGGTCCGCGAGTGACGTGAACTCTGATGGAGCGGGGATGCGAAAGGGGTCCGGGTTGCGGTAGAGGTCGAGACCACGAACGGCCGTGAAACCCACGCCCTCGTCGAGCTCGGGCCACGGCGGACCCGAGAACACTTCGACGCTGTGACCCAGGGCCACCAGTTCACGGGTCAAGTGGCGGGTGTAAACACCCTGGCCACCACAGGTGGGGTTGCCTCGGTACACCAGGAAGGCAATGCGGTATTTTCCGGGTTCAGGGGGTCGGGCCACAATGTGCTGGGGCGTCACAATTGACTTTGACCGTGCCCAGGAGGCCTTGGTGTCAGTAATTGTCTGTCGAAGCGAACGGCTCACGGGCGGGCAACTTTCAATGTAAGGAAACCTCTATTCTCACCGAATTTGAAGAATGACACAAACTCGCCAGTAACCCTGGAGAAATAGGCGATACGCTACCTCCATGGACCTTACGTACCCAGCCGAAGCAGAAGCATTCCGAGTTGAAATCCGTGAGTGGCTAGAAGCCAACTTGCCCCAGGGCTGGTTTGACGCCGGCTTCAAGATGACCGACGACGAGCGCAAAGAGTTCAACGCCACCTGGACGGACAAACTGTTCGCCGGTGGTTGGATCTGCGCTGGTTGGCCCGTTGAGTACGGCGGCAAGGGACTCACCCTGCTCCAGCAGGTAGTACTGAACGAAGAGTTCGCCAAGGCCGGAGCACCAATGCGCGCCGACTTCTTTGGTGACACGCTCGTTGGTCCAACAATTCTCCAGTGGGGCTCAGAAGAGCAGAAGAAGGAATTCATTCCCGGCATCCTGCAGGGCAAGATTGCCTGGTGCCAGGGTTTCTCCGAACCCAACTCCGGTTCTGACCTCGCATCACTGAAGACCTCCGCAGTACTAGACGGTGACGAATGGGTCATCAACGGTCAGAAGGTGTGGACCACCCAGGCCCAACACGCCGACTACGTCTTTTTGATGGTGCGCACCGATCCAGACGCCCCACAGCACGCCGGTATTAGCTACCTCCTCGTGCCCATGCACCAAGAGGGTGTAGAAGTTCGTCCAATTATTCAGGTGGACGGCTCGGCCGAGTTCAACGAAGTGTTCTTCACCAACGCTCGTTGCCCCAAGGGCAACGTCGTCGGTGGCGTGAACAACGGTTGGAAGGTTGCCATGACGACTCTCGGCTTCGAGCGAGGCTCCTCCTCAACGACTGGCTACCGTCGCTTCTTGAAGGAGTGGGAGCAGATCGTGAAGGAAGCCAAGCGCCTGGGCAAGAACACCGACCCTCGCGTACGAGAGGCCATCGTCAAGTCCTGGGAGAAGGTCAAGATCATGGAGATCAACGGTTACCGCTCCCTCACCGACTCACTCAACAACACGCACAACGCCGCTCTCCTTGGTGCGTGCAACAAGATGTTCTGGTCTGAGTACCACCGCGACACCATGGAACTCGCTCTCGACGTGCTGGGCATGGAGGGTCAGATTCTGACCGGCACCGGCGCCGCGAGCGGACTTCTCCAGGGACGCGGACGCGGACGCGAGGACTACCCGGTTTCGGACCTGCAGGCCTCGTTCTTCTTCTCTCGTTCCGAGACCATCTGGGGTGGAACCGCCGAGATTCAGCGCAACATCATTGGTGAGCGTGCGTTGGGTCTTCCCAAGGAACCAAAGCCTCAGGGCGCTTAAGCCACCACTGCGCTTCTACTGGTGTGTCGCAAGGCCATCAGGAGCGCTACGGCAGTCGCTATCGCCGCCACGGCGCCTACCGCTATGCCCATACGGGCATTGGTCCACGAAATGATGAGACCAACGAGCGGTGAGCCAATGGGGGTAGTGCCGAGAAATGAAATGCCGTAGAGGCTCATAACGCGTCCACGCATTTCTTGCGACGAGTGCATTTGCAGGGTGGCGTTTGACGACGACATAAAGGCGATCATGAAGGCGCCCGTAGGGATGAGAAGCAGCTCGGCACTAAGGAGCGTGGGGGCGAGCGTCAACGCCGTTACCGACAACGCAAAACCGCTAGCCAGGATGGCAAGCATTGTGGGCGTTGGTCGTGACCGCCACGCCACGTAAAGACCACCCACGATGGCTCCGAGACCCAACGCCGCCATCATCACGCCGTACGCCGAAGCAGCATGCTGGTGAAACGTGTCGCGCGCGAGTACCGGCAGGGTCACCGTGAAGTTCAGTGCGAACGTGCCCACCACCGCAACCGAAAGAATCACGTCACGAAGCAGCGGGGTTTGTCCAACGTACCGAAGACCTTTACGAATTTGGCCCTTCTCGCGCACCACCGTGCGTAGGGGTAAGAACTCCGACTTCTTCATAAGTACCAGGGCGAGCACAACGGCGATGTAGGAAACGGCATTGGCGTAAAAACACATGGCGTCGCCGAAGACTGAAATGAATGCGGCCGCGACGCCGGGGCCAATGAGACGCCCCGCATTCATCAGCACCGAGTTGAGGCTCACCGCGTTGGCAATGAGGTCCTTGCCCACCATCTCTTGAACGAAGGCTTGTCGAGCTGGTTGGTCGAAGAGGTTCACAATGCCCAGCCCGAAGGCCAGTGCGTACACTGCGTCAATTGAGTCGTGCCTCGTCGTGACCAGGAGTCCCAGCGCTAGGGCCAAGAGACCGGCAAAGAACTGCGTGAAGTAGAGAATGCGCCGTTTCTCGTTGCGGTCAGCAATGAGACCGCCGTAGGGGCCGAGAAACAGCATCGGGACCCACTGCAACGCGATTGCGAAGCCCAGGTCCACCGACGAACTGGTCAGTTGGAGTACGAGCCAGGCTTGGGCCACGGACTGCATCCACGTGCCCGAAACGGAAATTAACTGCCCAATGAAATAGAGGCGAAAATTGCGGAGTCGCAGTGCCGCGAAGGTACGGTCTCTAAGCCCCACGAGGCTTAGAGCTGACGGTAACGAGGAATGTAGCCACCCGTGCCCAGGGACATTGAGTCCTCTGGATCAATGCTCTCGTCAACGCCGCCAATTACTTCGGTGACCCAGTCCAGGCGGTCCTTCAGGATGCGCGTTACGCCACCTTGCAACGTGTCAGAAGAAATTGCGCAACTCGAGCACGCGCCAGCCAGTTGAACCTCGACAACGCCCGTCTCAACGTTGGCCGCCACGAGCACCAAGTCACCACCGTCGGCCTGCACCGAAGGACGCATCAGGTCCATCAGGGCGTTAAGGGCCTTCAGTCGACTGGTTCGCTCGTCGTCAGTAATCATTGTCACCCCTCTATTCTGCCGTGAAAAGCCCCTGCCGTGACGTTCAGGGTTCCGCTCACTACGCTGTGGGCACAGGGGGTAGCAATGCAGTGGTCAGTTGACAACATCAATCTCTCGGACATTGACGGCTTTTGGGCCCGTCCATGGAGTGAACGAGACGAAGCCTTCAAGCTCCTTCGTCACGAACGTCCAGTTTCCTGGCACCCCGACGCCGCAGTCGAAGGCAGTGCGATTGAATTCCCCGTCGGCAATGGGTACTACGCCCTCACGACCTACCAGGACGTCCAGATCGCCTCACGACACCCGGAAGTCTTTCTCTCGGGGCCGGGCGCAGTGTCAACGCTGGACCTACCTCCTGAAATGGTGGAGTACTTCTCCGGCATGATTTCAACTGACGACCCAAAGCACGCCCGACTCCGCCGCATTGTCTCCAAAGCTTTTAATCCCCGCAACGTACAGGCCGTCGAGGACTCGATTGAACGTCTCGCTGACGAAGTGCTCGCTCGAGCCAAGACCAGTGGCACCGGTGACTTCATTACCGACATTGCCGCACCGTTTCCTCTCGAGATCATCTGCCAAATGATGGGTGTTCCAGCGAGCGAGTACGACACGGTCCTCCAGTGTTCCAACGTCATTCTCTCCAATGGCGACAGCGACATCATTCCCGAAGGTACCGACCCCGTACTCGCCTTCCTCGAAGCCGGAGCGACCCTGACCGGCATTATGGAGGAACTCGGCGCCTACCGAATTGATAACCCGATTGACGACATCACCAGCGCCCTGGTCAACGCCGAAATTGAGTCGGAGAAACTGACGAAACAGGAATTAGCCTCTTTCTTCGTTCTGCTCGTGACCGCGGGTAATGAAACGACGCGGACTGCTCTGGCGCATGCTCTCCACGCCTTCACGACGTACCCCGAGCAAAAGCAACGCATGATTGATGACTTTGACGGCCTCGCCAAGACCGGGGTAGACGAAATTGTACGTTGGGCCTCACCCGTCACGTGGATGCGCCGTACGCTCGCCACTGACTACCAACTTTCTGGCGTTGACCTTAAGGCCGGCGACAAGGTGCTGTTGTTCTACAACTCAGCGAACCGTGACGAAAAGGCATTCGTCAACCCCGACGTCTTTGACGTTGGGAGAACACCGAATGATCACTACGGCTTTGGGGCTCCGGGCCCACACTTCTGCCTGGGCGCCCATCTAGCGAAGCGTGAAATCACGGTGATGTGGCGTGAACTGCTTCGCCGCTACCCCGCTATTTGTGCCACTGGTGAGCCTGCTCAGTTGCGCTCAAGTTTCGTGAACGGCATTAAGCGGCTACCCTACGCCCTCAACTAGTTAGCCGCCTCGTCAAACGCACGAAGAGCCCGTGGTCCCCACACCGTTCCGGGGCCACCATTCATAGAAATGACCACGCCCATGGCTTCGCCTACTTGTTGGCGCGTAATGCCTTCGCGACGCGCTCCTCGGGCGTGAGCGACAATGCAACCGTCGCACTCTCTTGTCGCGGCGATGGCCAATGCGATGAGCTCCTTCTGGCCAGTACTGAGTTCACCCGGGCTCATGGCGGCGCGAGACATGTCGGCAAATCCCCTCAGCACATCAGGAATAAGTCCCCTCAGTTCCAGGGCGGGCTGGCGCAGTTCTTCTCGGATGTGGTCTGAATGTTCCATGGAAACCTCCTTACCGAAGCGTATCTATGAATATCGTGTTTCGTCCGTCCAACGAAGAACTTTTGGACTTTATGATGTCCTCATGAGCGTGATTGATGAACTCCTAGCCAACAACCGAAGCTACGTAGAACGTCACGGACACCGTGAACTTCCTACCCAGCCGGCCTTGCACCTAGCCGTCCTTACCTGTATGGACTCACGACTTGATCTCTTCGGCGCGCTGGGCCTCGACCTCGGTCAAGCCCACCTCATTCGTAACGCTGGTGGTCTCGCCAGTGACGACGCAATCCGCTCACTCCTGCTCAGCCAGCGCCTCCTCGGCACCACGATGGTCATGGTCATCCACCACTCACGTTGCGGTCTCGAAACGTTTGAAGAAGAGGCACTCCAAGCCGAACTCGAAGAGGCCTTTGGTGAACGCCCGCCCTTCAAGCTCGGCGCTTACAAGGATGTCGACGCTGACGTTCGTCAAACAGTGGCGACACTCAAGGCCAGTCCGTTCGTTGATGGAACCGAAATTCGTGGGTTCGTCTTCAATGTTGACGACGGTGACCTTCGCGAGGTCACTGGCCTCTAAGCGCGAGGATCAATCGGCGTAATAATGCCGACGGCGTCCTCAATTACCTGGGCGGCTTCCAGGCACAGGTCGTCGCGGAACATGTCACCAATGATCTGAGCGCCTAGCGGTAGGCCGTCGGACACGCCGGTTGGCACGCAGGCCGCCGGAAGTCCCAGAGCGTTGGCCGGAAGCACAAAACGCATATTCGTGATCACTTCAAAGGCATTCTCGGCACTCTCGATGTCGTAGTTCAGCGGGAAGGGGAACTGCGTCCAGGTGGGGCCAACAATGAGTGGGTAGTCAACCATGAAGCTCTTCCAGAGGCTCGCCAGTTCGAAGTGCTTGAGGTGCATGTTGTGGAGGTCTTCACTCGTGAGAGAAATCCCACCACCGGTGAGTTCAAGGAACCTAAGCCCGTCCTCGCCCATGACCCGCTCCTGGTATGCAGCAGTGTGCTCTGCCGTCGCCATGATGAACTGAATCCAGTTGATGTACAGCTCCTCGAGCCCCGGTACGGTCACTTCTTCGACGTGGTACCCGGCAGCCTCGAGCGCCCGACCCGCGATGCGCACCCCTTCGGCAATCGCTGGGTGCGTTGTCCCACCGACCGGCTCAGCAACGAGTGCCACCCGCTTCGCCGCGGGTGCACCAGCGTAAGGAACGCTGACTGACAACGGGTCACTCGGATCAGACCCCATAATGACTTCAAGTCCTGCTCGCACGTCGGCAACACGACGGGCCATCGGGCCTTGCGCCAACATCACCTGAGCAGAGAGAGGGAATAGACCTTCAGCAGTTTCATTAATCTGCGGCACTCGGCCCCTGGAGGGCTTGATTGACGTAATGCCATTGGCGAAGGCTGGGTTACGAAGGGAGCCCCCGATGTCGTTACCTAGGCCAATAGGACTAAGTCCAGCCGCTAACGCTGCGCCTTCCCCACCGGAGGAACCAGCCGCCGTCAGCCCCCGCTTCCAGGGATTGTGGGTGTCTCCGTAGAGCGATGACTGGGTATTGATTCGCTGGCCCAAGTCGGGCATGTTGGTACGCCCCAGAACGAGAGCACCGGCTTCCTTCATACGACGAACTGTCGCCGAGTCACGCGACGCCATGACGTCCTTCAGTTTTAAGGAGCCTGACGTGGTGGCGTAGCCAGCAACATCGATGTTGGTCTTCACGGTAAAGGGAACACCGTGGAAGACACCGAGAGGTGCACCGGAGCGTTGCTGGGCGTCTGCTTGGTCAGCCGCTGCAAGCACTTCGTCGGGCCGAATCTCAACAACGGCGTTAATGGCACGGTTCACTGCTTCAATGCGGTCCAAATGAGCCTGTGCGACTTCGCGCGAACTGACCTCACCGTGTTTGATTCGTTCGGCCAGCGTTAGAGCTGACTCTTGCCAGAGTTCCTGTGACACGATCTACCCCCTAGAGCGTTGGTTCATCTTGCCACTATTTCGTGCCCCGTGCAGGGCACGAACAATCAACCAAAGCGGCCCAGCGTGTAGTCCAACGTACGTGGGTCGGCGGGGTTGTTGAAGATCTTGTCGGTGGTGTCGAATTCAATCAATTCACCGGCGCGGTCCTCGCCCATCAACAAGAAGGCACAGTCGTCAGAGATACGAGCAGCCTGCTGCATGTTGTGCGTCACGATGATGATTGTGACACGCTCCTTGAGCGTAGACATCAGTTCTTCAATACGCAACGTAGCGATTGGGTCGAGTGCTGACGTGGGTTCGTCCATGAGGAGCACTTCGGGCTCAAGGGCCAGGGCACGAGCGATGCAGAGACGCTGCTGCTCTCCACCCGACAGGTTGCCGGCTGAGACCTTGAGACGATTTTCAACGCTCTCCCACAGGGCGGCGTCGCGCAGTGACTTCTCAGCAACTTCGTCAAGCAGTGACTTCTTCTTGATGCCGTTAAAGCGGAGTCCCGACACCACGTTGTCGTAGATCGACATTGTGGGGAATGGGTTAGGACGCTGGAACACCATGCCAACGCGTGTGCGAAGTTCGGTAACGGTGATGTCACCGCGGTAGATGTCGGTCCCCTCGAGGAGGATCGTACCGCTGACCTTCGCGCCAGGAGTGAGGTCGTGAAGGCGGTTGAGGCCACGCAGCAGGGTCGTCTTACCTGAACCCGAAGGCCCAATCAGACTGGTCACTTTGTTCTTCGCTACGTCGAACGTTGCGTCACGGACCGCAGTCTTGCCGTTGAACGACACGGCGACGTCCTTCAGGCTCATGGCGATCTCCGACACGGTCTTCACTGCAACCTGGTCGGCGGACGTAGACGACGTTGACTCTGACACAATCTTCTCCATTAGCTATTCCTCTTCTGCTTCCTAGCAGCCCAAATACGGGCTGACAAGCTCAATACAAAAACAAATGCGACGAGTACGAGGGCGATGCCCCAGACCTGAACACGCTGGGCTGGCCATTCCGACTTAGCCCCGCTGTAAATAGTGAGTGGCAAAGCCGACACTGGGTCGAGTGGACGCCACTGGTTAATGTAGCCTCCGCCAACGGTCAGGAGGACCGGTGCAGTCTCACCAACAGCTCGAGCGACGGCCAGAAGGCAACCAGTGACAATGCCGGAAATAGCACTCGGAATAACGACCTTTAGCGACACCTTGTGGGGCTTGGCGCCAAGAGCGAGACCAGCCTCACGAAGCGTATCTGGAACGGTACGTACGGCCAGTTCAGTCGACAGAGCGATTACCGGCAACATCAATACCGCGAGGGCAAAGGAGCCCGCAATCGCACTGAAGCCCACCTGGAAGTACTTCACGATCAAGGTGAATCCGAAGAGTCCCATCAGAATTGAAGGGGCACCCGCCATGGTCTGCGCAATGACGCGCAGCGTCGAGGCGAACTTTGAACGCGATTCGGCGAGGTAGACACCAGTGAGAACACCAAGAGGAATTGCCATGATTGAGGCGTACACCGTGAGGGCAATCGTTCCAATGATTGAGTTTGAAACGCCACCCACATCATTGGGGCTACTTAACGTTGGCGACTGGGGTAACTTCGTGAAGAATGTTGCGTCCAACTGAGAAGCTCCGCGGCTGACCAACTGAATAATCAGCAGGACAAGGGGAATTGCGGTGAGTACGAGCGCAACACCGCAGAGCACCATCATGACTCGCGAAATAGCTACTCGACGGGCACGGTGCGAGTGGACCGCGCGCTGAATGGCCTGTCGAGTTGAAGTGCTCTCAGGCTGAGGGATGAGGTCGTCAATGATTGTCATACGCGGGCCAGAGCCTTACGCTGGCGACTCACCAGTGAGCGACTGATGAGCGAGAAACTGAAGTTGATGAGCATGAGCAGAACACCAAGCGCCATGAGTGCCGAGATTTCGTTGCCCTGAGCTTCACCGAACTCAGTAGCAATCCATGCGGCGATAGATGTTCCGGGGTACAGCAGGTGGAACTGGGCGTTCGCCACGCTTCCGGCGACGAGCGCTACGGCGACTGTTTCACCGGTGGCGCGCGCCAGAGAAAGGAAGGTTGCGCCGAAGAGGCCAATCTTGGCGGTGGGAAGCACAACCTGGCGAATAACCTGCCAGCGGGTGCAGCCCAAGGAGTAGCTGGCTTCGATGATGTCGTTAGGGACTCCGGCAATCACTTCGCGGCTAATGGCGATGAACGTCGGCAGAATCATGACCGACAACACAATGGCGGCGAGAAGAAGCGATGGTCCGAACTGTTGGCCCGGACTACCAAAGATGGCGCTGGCGAAAGGCAGTTTGTTCACGAAGGGATCAAACGACTTCAGCATCCATGGGGCGAGCACCAAGAAGCCCCAAAGACCGTACACAATTGAGGGAATTGCGGCGAGCAACTCCACGAAGGTCGAAATGATGTTGCGCAAGCGGCCGGGCACGAGGAACACAATCGCCAGTGATGTTCCCAGGCCAACAACAGCAGCCACAACCAAGGCGATCAGCGATGTCTCAATCGTGCCGACAATCATTGAGAGTCCGCCAAAGGGACCACTCGGCGACTGCCATCCGTTGCCCGTTAAGAGCGTCCCAGTGTGCGACCACGCTGGGAGTGAATAGATGACGATGGAACCAACAAAGGCAATGCTCACGAGTGCAAAGAGCGCACTTACGCTGACGAGCAGCCAGTGGTACCAGCCACGCGAAGAACTGGCGGAATTTACTTCCGCCAGTTCTTCGCTCTGGATGATGAGATCAGGAGACGACATCGTCATAGATCGCAGTTACTCCGTCTCTCGAGTTCCTGATACTTACTTCGTCTGGTTCAACAGCTCGGTGCCGTTGTAGGTAACACCAGCAAGCTGGGTGCGACCGTAAGCAGCGACTGCAGCTGGCAGTGCAACGTAACCGTTGTTAGCTGCGTCAACAACCTGAGCGTAGTGCTCTTCCCAGTCGAGGTACTTAACCGTTGCTTCGGCCTGAGCTGCTGATGGGTTTCCTGGAGCTGAAGACTGGTTCTTCCAGATGATGGCCCATGAGTAGGTAGCGAGTGGCCATACCTTGTTGCCTGGCTCGTTCACGATTGAGAAGGTCTCAGAGGTGATGTTGTTACCGGCAGCTGCAGCGGCGTTCGCTACGTAGACAGGCATCGTGGTGTCAGTTGGGTCAAGCCACTGGCCGTTAGCGTCCTGCAGCTGTGCTACCTGGACTGCGTCGTTGCCAGGGATCAAGAGGTAGCTGTACTCAACGTAACCGATTGAACCAAGAGTGTTCACGAGGTCCTGAGCCATTGCAGCGTTGTTCGAAGCGGCCAAGATGTTGGTTGCGCCCCACTTGTTGCCAGTTCCTTCCATAACGCTGCCGCTTGCGGTGTGACCCGACTTGCCAGCTGCGTTGAGGTAGTCAGTGAAGGCGTAGGTGGTGCCTGATGAAGCTGAGCGGTAGCAAACCTTGATGGTGTTGCGGGCTTCGTTGTTGGTGCCCAGGGCGGTGAGTGCCTTACCGAGCTGTGAGCTAGCGCCACCGTTCGTAGCAACAATCGTTGGGTCTGACCACTGAGTAATCTTGCCGTCGTAGATTGAAGCAATTTCAGCTGCGGTCAACTTGAGGTGGTCAAAGCCTGAACCCAGGTTGTAACCAACTACTGCGCCACCGAGCAGGTAAGGAACCTGGACGAAGTTTGACTGCACTTCTGCCGTGGTAGCAGCAACTGAGCCACTTGAGGCGAGGGTGCCTGCTGAGCTCGAGATTGGCTGGTCCGAGAAACCAATGTTGACGGTGCCAGCTTCGATGCCGGTACGGCCTGCACCTGAACCTGCAGCAGCGTAGGAGCTGAAGTTCACGCCTGAGGCTGGGTAGGCGCCAGTGCCGCTCGTGGTAGCAGCGACGAGTGGCTGGTCGAATGATGAACCGTTGATGTTGAGCGTGCCAACACCTGATGGAACTGAAAGGTCGATGTCACCATTGTTGCCGGTTCCCTGGAGCTGGTCTGCGGTAGGAGTGCCCTGGGTGTAGCCAGTTGGGCAAGCCTTCGTTGTAACCGTGCGGGTTGACAGCTGGTCAGTCGTCGAAGAGAACAGGTAGCACGAAATCTTTACAGTCTTCGTAGTCTTCGCTGGCTTCGCCTTCGTTGAAGCAGTAGCTGGTACTACTGCGATGGTCATAAGACCAGCGGCAGCGACCAGAGCTGCAACTGAAGAACGGAATGTCTTGTTCATTCTGGGCTTTCCTCCTAAAGAAAAGTACTGCGGTACGACAAGTTGTTCGGGGGTCGAACACTTGAACCGAAATCAAACTAAGGAGCCGAGGTGAACTAAATGTGAACGGATTGGTTATTGATGATGAAATGTATGCAAAATCAATTTTTTTAGCCGAATTTCGGCTTATTTCAGGGGAAAAATCGCTTAATCGCAGCAGCTGTCTCGCCATCCACAGCTTCGGCACTTGAAATGGGCGTGCTCCGGGCTCAGTCCGCCTCCGCAATGAGGACATTCATGAAATATACCGAACCGATTCAGGCAGTCAACGCCCTCAACGAGTGGCTGGTTGGCGAATTCATTGGAGTTCATACGATCATTCTGGCGCAACTTCACGAGAAACACATTGATTCACTTCAAAAGTCCACGGCAGCCACAAAGTGCTTCAGTAGATTGGGACTATGAACTACAGCGTCCGCGCCATTGCCTACATTCGAAACGACCGCTCCGAGGCGCTCGACGACAACTGGGATGAAATCGTCAGCACTATCGAACTCGCAAGTGACGTACCAACCGAAGCAATAAAGGGCCTTGAGGAGTTCTCACACATTGAAGTTGTCTTCTTTGCCGACTGGGCCGAAGATGTCCCGCCGGGACCGTGGCACCGCCACCCTCGCGGCAATACTGACTGGCCCGACGTTGGCGTCTTTGCGCAGCGCAACAAGGACCGTCCCAACCGCATTCTGCTCACGACAGTCGCAATCGATTCCATCAACGACCGCACCATCGTGGTTCGAGGCCTTGACGGCATCGACGGCACGCCGGTGCTCGACATCAAGCCCGTCTTCAAGTGGAGTGTTCCTCGAGGAGAACTTCGCGCCGCAAAATGGAGCGAAGAACTCGGCGAAAACTACTTCTAGTTTTCCTTCATAAAGTCCACCATGGCGTGGGCGATTTCTTCGCCCTTGTCTTCCTGCAAGAAGTGAGCCGCATCAGTAATGGTCACGTGTTCCACGCCCTTCGTTCCGGGAACGAGTTCCAGGAATTTACGGTCGGCGCCCGCGGTGATGGGGTCAGAGTCTGAGTAGCACAAGAAGACGGGCTTGGTAAACGTCTTCAACACTTCCCACGCCGCCACGTTGGCGTCGTGTGCTGGGTCGTCTGGCGTCGTCGGAACGAGTAGCGGGAACTGACGGGCACCTTCCTTAAAACGCTCGTCAGGAAATGGTGCGTCGTAGGCGCGAACCAGCTCTTCGGTGAGAGGCGTTTTGCATCCACCACCGATGATCCGACCAATAGGAAGTTCGGGGGCATTCTGTGAGAATTCCTGCCACGCGGTAAAGGCGGGGTTCATGCGCTCGTCACCCGTAGGGAGCCCGGCATTACCGAGGACGACTCGCTTGAACTGCTCGGGGTGTTCGCCAATGAGGCGAAGTCCCAAGAGGCTCCCCCAGTCTTGACCGAAGAACGTAATCTCCGAAAGCTCAACTACGTCAAACAGGAGATCGCGCACCCATTCAACGTGGCGCGCGTAGGTGTACTCACTGCGGTGAGCCGGCTTATCGGATCGGCCAAAGCCAATGAGGTCTGGTACAACAACTCGGTAGCCGGCGCCGGCCAGAACGGGAATCATCTTGCGGTAGAGAAACGACCAACTGGGCTCTCCGTGCAGGAGCACCACCACTTCGCCGCTGGGGTTACCTTCATCCAGGTAAGCCATACGAAGAGGTGCGTCGCCAGTGGGATCAGTGACCTCTGCGTAGCAGGGCGAGAAGTCGAAGTCCGGCAGGTTTTCAAACTGTGCTTCGGGGGTGCGTAGTCGTTCCATTGTGTTTCTCCTTGATTATTGTCGAGCCATAGCTTCACGAGAATCTGCAGCCTGCTGCTGGAGGTCTTCTTGTGAGAGCAGTTGAATGTCAATGCGCTTAATCGAACCTTCGAAGGCGAAGGGGGCGTGGTACTCAAGCGATACCGGCGAACCGTGATCGGCGCCAAAGCTCATGCCGACACTCGAGATAATTCTCATCAAGAGCGGCATATACACAGTGCCCACTTCAGCACCATCAATGAGGAGTGAGGCGTTCGCGTCAGTCTTGCCCCTGCGGAACCGCACGCTGAGCGTCGAGCGCCCCTCAGGGACTTCTACGCTCGAGACCGCAATGTAGTGATCGTTGAAGCAGTTGTAGTCAAAGTACAAGTGGTTGTTCTTGACGAAGATACTGAGGCCAGCATTTTCGGTACCGGTGGCGAGCAGGGCACCGTCTTGGCCCGCCTTTCGTTCAACCTTGGCGTCAAAGTCCCAACTGCGTCCACCAATCGTGGCCCCGGCCTGTGAAGGGACTGGCTGCACCGGCGGAAAGTAGGTGTAGTGCCGGTTCTCTGGGTGCGGTGAATGGTCGCGGTGTCGCGGGGCGAAGAGCTCAATGCCCCGGTTGTCGAGAGGCAGCACGCCATACTCTTCTGCTTCACGCCACCAGAGGGCGATGAGTTCTTCCAGCTTCTCTGGATGTACTGCCGCCAAGTCGTGGGACTCAGAAGCATCGCTGCGTAGGTCGTAGAGTTCCCACACGTCGTTATCAAACGCATTAGGACTAGCACCTTCGGCAAAGACCGAGAAGGGATTGTGTCGGGTGACGGCTTTCCAGCCTTCGTGGTACATCGCACGGTGGCCACCCATTTCGAAGTACTGCTGGGTTTTCTTCGAAGCCGCAGAAACATCGCTAAAGCTGTACGCGAGGGAAGCACCACTGACGGGCATCTGCTCGTAGCCCTTAATAACGTCGGGCACTTCGACGCCGGCGACCTCATAAACCGTAGGTGCAATGTCGGTCACGTAGTGCCACTGGCTTCGAAGTTCACCCTTGGCGGCAATACCCTTGGGCCAGTGCACGATGAGCGGAACGTGAACACCACCTTCGTGAGTGTTTTGCTTGTACCACTTAAACGGCGTATTGCCGGCTTGCGCCCAGCCCCAGGGGTAGTTCGAGTGACTGTGCGGACCACCAATGTCATCAAGGCGCTTCACCGCTTCGTCCGGACTCTCCATGAGTCCGTTGAAGTACTTCATTTCGTGCAAGATGCCGAAGGGTCCGCCCTCTTGGCTCGCGCCATTGTCACTCATTAAGAAGATGGCAGTATTTTCGAGTTCACCAATGTCGGCGAGGTCCTGCACCAAGCGACCAATTTGCTCGTCGGTGTGTTCCAAGAATGCGGCGTACGCCTCTTGAAGTCGCGCCGCCAAGCGCTTGTGATTTTCCGGCAGGTCATCCCAGGCTTCGACACCCGGATTGCGCGGCGCCAGCGTCGTACCCTCAGGAACAATTCCCAACTCGAGCTGTTTCGCGAACCACTTCTCTCGCGCTACGTCCCAGCCTTCGTCGTAGCGTCCCCGGTGGCGCTCGAGATAGGCCAGGGGGGCTTGGTGTGGCGCGTGTTGGGCACCAAATGCGAAGTACATGAAGAAGGGTCGGTCGGGTCGAATCGACTTGGTGTCGTGGATGAACCCAATGGCGTGGTCAACCAGGTCTTCGCTGAGGTGGTAACCCTCCTCCGCCGTTTTAGGCGGCTGCACGTGGTGGTTGTCGTACACGAGGTCCGGTGAGAACTGGTCCGTCTCGCCCTCAAGAAATCCGTAGTGACGGTCAAAGCCACGCCCGAGAGGCCACTGATCAAATGGTCCAGCGCCTGATCCGTTTTCCATTTGCGTGAGGTGCCACTTACCAATACCGAGTGTGGCGTACCCCGCCTCACGCAACACTTCAGCCATGGTGCCGGCGTGGTTGGACACTTGTCCCCGCATATTGGGAAATCCAGAGTTCCAATTGGAGAGACCGCGCATGCCCACCGTGTGGTGATTACGTCCGGTAAGGAGTGCCGCCCTGGTTGGTGAACACAGCGGGGTCACGTGAAAGTTGTTGTAGCGAAGTCCGCCTGCGGCGAGGGCGTCGATGTGTGGCGTAACGAGGTCAGAGCCAAAACAGTTGAAGTGGGAGAACCCCATGTCGTCAATCAGAATGACGAGAATATTTGGGGCTTCAGGGCCTGGATGCACTGGGGTGGGCCACCAGGGTGTTGACTCAGAAACGGTCTTGCCGATGACACCTTCAAAAGGTTCGTAGTTCTTCATTACTGCCCCCACTCGCGAACGTTCTCAAAGAGTAGGTCAAGTGAAAGGGCAACGGTACGTCTAGCGGTTCATCCACTTGGTCACGGCGTCGCGCGTTGGCCCCGTCGCCGGACCCAACTTGGCAATAGCCATCGCCGCGGCAGCGTTCGCACGCTCGGCCGCTTCTTCGACGTCGGTGCCACGAGCAAGTTCCGCAAGGAAAACCCCATTGTGCACATCGCCAGCACCGTTGGTATCAACGACGTCAGTGACAAAGCCGTCAACTTGTACAGGCTCCTGTTGATTATGGGCAACGGTGCAACCAGTGGCGCCGTGACGAACGACGACACCATTGACTCTGGTCAGGGGTCCACCTTCCGCGAGGAAGCCCGCCTCTTCTTCATTGCACATCAGCCAGTTGATTCGACCGAGTGCGCGCTGCAAGTAGGCACTCGGAATGTCGTAGACACGGTTGGACGGGTCAAGGGCGACGACGACGTCATCGCCGAGTGATTCAATCCAGTCAAGAACAATCTCGCTGCTGCCGGGGTACATGATGTTGTAGCCGGAGAGGAGAACGTAGTCACCGGCTTCGGGGGAAAGTCCGTTCAGGTCACTTGCGCGAAGGTGGTCTTCAGAGCCCTTTGACGTGATGAAGCTTCGTTCGCCGCTCGGCTCGAGCATCACGATGCAAAAACCGAGGTCGAGGCTCTCGTGCACTTCAATAGGGGCATCAATCCCGTCATTGGCCAAGTCCGCAGCGGCGGTCAGCGAAAAGGGTCCCGTCCCCAGACGTCCGGCGTAGGTGACGGGCATCATGTGACGAGCGGCTGCACTCATGGCGTTGTAACCGCCACCGGTGGTGAGGAGTCGTTGTGACGCCAGAATGTCGTGGCCACTCGTCGGCAAGCTCTCTACGCGCACAACAATGTCGAGCATGACGGTATCGAGACAGTAGAGGCGAGGTGAAGTGCTCATTACTACAACACTAGTTTTCACATTTCGTTGACCGACTTCGTCGCTTACCTACCAGTAGCGATGTTGCTAGGGATTCCAAGGAGTCTTTGCGTTTGTTTCACCTAGACTGATACGCAAATCAACCCACGGAGGAGTTCTACATGCGCATTGGTGTTCTGACTGCTGGAGGCGATGCACCCGGTCTCAATGCAGCAATTCGCTCGATTGGTCAATTGGCCCTCCGTGACGGCCACGAAGTAATTGGCATTCAAAACGGCTGGGCTGGACTGGCCGCCGACTATGCCGGCAAGCCTCTTTCCGCAGACGATCTCCGTGGTGTTATTGCCCAGGGCGGAACACTCCTCGGTACCGCCCGCTACAACCTCGACAACCCCGCTGGCGGACGTGACCGCGTTCTCGCCGCCATTGGCGAACACCTCGACGCGCTGGTCGCTATTGGTGGCGATGGCACGCAGCGCATTTCGAACTGGCTCGCTGAGCGTGGTGCGCCAGTTGTGGGTGTTCCAAAGACACTCGACAATGACCTTCTTGGCACCGACTACTGCATTGGTTTTGACACCGCTATCAGCATTGTCGCTGAGTCACTCGACCGCCTCTACACCACTGCCGCATCACACCACCGCGTGATGGTGGTTGAAACAATGGGTCGCTCGACCGGTTGGGTTGCTGCTCTTGGTGGACTCGCTGGTGCAGCCGACCTCATTATCATTCCTGAGTTTCCTGTGACCATGGAAGATGTTGTCGCGCACATTGAAAAGCGTCGTCGTGCCGGTCTCGCCTACTCCATCATCGTGGTGGCCGAAGGTGTGAACCTCAACACCCTGGGTGGCGTAGAGTCACCCGACCTCTCTACCGAAGGCATCGGCGGCATCCGACTCGCTGCCCGTGGCGTTGGTCAGTTCGTCGCCAACCAGATCGAGAAGATGGGCGACTTCGAAGTCCGCACCACGGTTCTCGGGCACTTGCAGCGCGGTGGCAGCCCCACGGCCTACGACCGCATTTGGGCAACCCGCGTTGGTGCCGGTGCGTACGAAGCAGTCGCCGCCGGGAAGTTCGGCATGATTCCTGTGGTACGAAACAACGAAGTTGAACTCACCCCACTGACCACAGTGGCCAACGGTCAGCGTCAAGTTCCTCGCGAAATCTACGACCTCTGCTCTACCTTCTTCTAAGAAAGATGCAGTGTCGATCCCGACACGAACTCTTGCTTTGATCCTTTACCGAGAATCCACGCCGAGCCTCGTCCTTGGACTAACCACTCGGTAGGTCCACCGACCACGGCAGTCTCTTCGTCGATGCCCAGCACGGTGACGTCGCTCGACTTCGAAATCCCAAAACGTGTGACGAGGTCGGGCAACTTCGAAAAGTACTTGTCGTAGTGAGGCACAATGCGTAGATGGGGAACGACGCCCAGGCCGTCACTCCCGCCACCATGGAGGCTGCGCACTGAGGGTACCCACGTGGACATCACCATCGCACCGGCACTGCACCCGGCGAGGGCAGCACCGTGGGACCACTCGGCCACTATTGACTCCCACACCAGGCTGCCACGGAGTACATCAGCGAGAAACGTTGGATGGCCACCCGAAAGGTAGATGAGTCCTGCACCGCGCACGGCATCCGCGATTGACTGGTCATTAGCGTCTGCAGTGCTGTACACCGGCAGGGTAACGACCTCCACGTCCAGTCGACGAGCTTGTTCAACGCCGAGTCGCTCCCACTTGGCAACGACGTCCGGTCCATCAGGCGTGGCGGCGGTGGCGAGTTGCACGTACCGACGCGGTCGCCCTTCGAGCAAACTCGCTTCGATTGCTGCCATCGAGGGGAGGTATTCACCAGATCCAACGAGAGCCACGGGGCCACACGATTCATTCCACTGCATAGTCCTCCCTCTTCATTGAGGTTAATCGCGATGTGGGCAAGATGACCCTGTGAGCATGAAAGACTGAAGCATGCACGCGGGTTCCACACTTCTCCTTCTACTCTTCGTCATCGTTATGGTTCGACTGCGGCGTAGTGGACGAACAGCGCAAATGAACGCGCCCGAACAACTCGAGAAGAAGCAGCGTCAACGACCCATCATGATGACGTGGCTCGATCCCGTACTCAGTCTCTTCTTTGTGGGAACGCTGCTGTGGGAACTCATGACTCGCAGTCCCGCTCATGTTGTCGCCGCGCTTGCTGGCGGGCTCTGTGGCGTTCCGCTCGGGGTGGCCCGCGCCAAGGCCGTCTATGTTCGAGCGATTGTGGATGTGAAGATGGTGGTTTTCCGGCGAAGCGCCCTCGAGTACGGGCTCCTCGCTGTCTTACTCCTCTTGCGTAGCGCCGAAAACTGGGTTGCCTCCATGCGGTCCGGACCGGCAACCTTGGTCCTGACCGGACTGGTAGCGCTCGGCGTCGTTGAGTCAGTCGCCCGCTGTGTCGCACTATCCATTCGTTACTACCGTGAGACCAAACCGGGAACATAAGGCCGACCAGGGACGCACACTAAAGTTCTGCTACAGCCCTTTGGAGGAACCCATGAGCACCAGCGAACACCGTTCAGAGTTATTTGCGCTCGCGAGCGAGGTCATTGACGCGCACGCCGCTGCTGACCCCACCGCCGCAACCTACTTCGGTATTGCGGGCTATGACCACCTGCTCCCCGACCTCTCGCCGGCACAGCGCGACAAGGACATTGCCTCCACTGAAGCATTCCTTCAGCACCTGAGCACGACACCTCTCACTGATGATGTTGACCGGGTGAACGCAGCGCTTCTGAAAGAGCGACTGGAGACCTCGCTTGGTCTGGCCCACAGCAACGAGTCATCACGTATTTTCTCGGTGCTGAGCTCCCCTATCGCCAATTTCCGCCAAGTCTTCGAGCTCATGCCGCCGAGCGAGAGTGACGCCATCACGGCTCGCCTCACGGCCGTTGGACCGGCACTCACTTCCTGGAAACTCACCCTGGAAGAGTTGCGTTCGCGTGGTGAACTCCCTCCCAAGCGTCACATCGAAGGCGTTGCCGCTCAGGCGCGCGTCGCAAACTTTGAAGGCTTTGTCGGGCGCATTGCCCCCGACGCCGATGAGAACAGTGCCCTTCGCCAAGCAGCCCGAAGCGCCGACGAAGTGTACAGCGAGTTTGCCGATTGGATGACCGACTCGCTGCTCTCGAGCGCGACGGACCGAGACGCCTGTGGGCCCGAGCGCTACGCCCAGTGGGCTAATTACTGGACCGGCGCCCAACTCAACCTGCTCGATACCTACGAGTGGGGTTACCAAGATCTCCGTCGCATTATCGATCGCATGTGGAACGTCGCTGAGACCCTCCTGCCGGGAGCAACGTCACTGGCCGACGTTGCAACGTACCTCAACAATGACCCGTCACGGTGCATCGAGGGCGAAGAAGCACTCCTCGCTCGCCTGAAGCAGTTGACGCAGGACACCATCAAGCAGCTGAACGGCACGCACTTCGACATTGACGAACGCATCCAGTTCTGCGACGTTCGCATTGCTCCTGAAGGCAGCGCCGCCGCACCGTATTACATCGGGCCGAGTGAAGACCTTTCTCGTGCTGGCACCACGTGGTACCCAACACTTGGTCGCACGTCATTCCCCTTCTGGGCTGACCTCGGCGTCTGGTACCACGAAGCAGTGCCGGGACACCACCTACAAATTGCCACGGCGACCCTAGAAGCGGAGAGGCAGAGTCGTTTCCAACGCCTCGAAGGTGGCACCTCCGGCTACACCGAAGGATGGGCGCTCTACGCTGAGCGACTCATGGACGAACTCGGCTACTACAGCAAGCCCGAATTCGAAATGGGCTACCTAGCCAATCAAGCCCTTCGGGCCGCTCGCATCGTGGTTGACATTGGACTGCACCTCGAACTGGCGGTGCCCGAAGGATTCTGGCCAATGGGAGACCTAGGCGACTGCTCAGGTACGACCTGGACTGCCGAGATGGCCGTGTGGGTGCTCGAGAACCTGGCAATCCAGAGTCACGACATGTCAGTGTCTGAGGTGGACCGCTACCTCGGACTGCCCGGTCAGGCAATCTCGTACAAGGTCGGCGAACGAGTGTGGCTGCGCAGTCGCAGCGATGCGCAGGAGCGACTTGGTGAGGCCTTCTCGCTCAAGAAGTTCCACGCGCACGCGCTAGCTATGGGCGCCATGGGACTTGACCCGTTCGAGGAGCTTATGGCGCAGTGGGACGGCAACTAAGAAAGTGACGCAACCCAGTCACTAGTGCTGCGAACGTCGGCCTGACGCGGGAATACTTTCGTCATTAAGACGCGGTGCACTTCTTCGTCAGCGTCGGCACAGGCGTCTTCCAGAATGGTGATGCCGTAGTCCAGGTCGGCTGCTTGTCGCGTGGTGGTGAGCACCACGCCCGAGGTAGCAATGCCCGTCAGCACCAGGTCCGTGACCGCCTTAGAGCGCAGGACGACATCAAGATCGCTGCCCGAGAAAGCGCCTACGCGTCGCTTGGTGCACAGTACCTCTCCCTCTAGGGGAGCGACGGCTTCATGAATCTGCGTAGCGTGCGACGATTCGCTGAAGACATCCGAACCCGCCAAGAGAGAAAAGGACTTGTTGCGGGCACTGATTTCTGGCGCCCCCTCACGGAAAGCCACGCGTACGAAAATCACCGGAATTTCCTTCTCCCGGGCCGCAGCCACTGCCGTTGCCACAGTGGCCACGAGCGAGGGATTGACATCGGCAAATCGTTCAACGATTCCATTTTGCATATCCATTACCAGCAGTGCAGTAGCCACGTAGATCACGTCCTTCATCACGTTCAGGCGTAAGTCTAGGAAACCTGTCCCGTGAACCTGGAGGAGGTGGACGTCGCGGCCTGGACGGGCCGACTTTCACACTCTAGAAACCAAGCCGAGCATCCGGGTGATGCCAGCCCACTAACTTCTTCACCATGGATGAAGAGACGCCCGTCTACGCACCCCACTCGGGGTCGAGCACGACTGACCAGTTCGAAGGACATGGTTGGTCTAAGCGACGCTTGGTGCTTCTGGGGACCTACGTACTTTGCGCACTTCTGCTCGTGAGCGTCTTCTTCGCCACCGTGACGAACCAGCAACGCATTGAGCGGATGCACAACAACGGGATACCCGCGCGAGCAATCGTTACTAGTTGTACGGGGCAGATCGGCGGCAGTGGTAGTAACTCGGCTGGGTACGTCTGCACTGGCACCTACTCGGTCCAGCACCACCGGTACGAAGGCGTCATCGGTGGGCTCATCTCACTACGGTCGCCCGGAAGTGTCGTGGGCATTGTTGTGGACCCCGACAATCTGGGCTCGTGCGAGACAGCTTCCCTCGCCCGCAGCCAGCGAGACTCTGGGTTGGCGTACGCACTCCCCGGGACGCTGACAGTTCTGCTACTGGGCTGCTTCCTGGCACCCACGCTTAGAAAGAGGCTCTCCCCCTCGCCAACGAGCAGGGACTAAATACCTGTATCGGCTAGTCGCACTCACCATGAGATGTGCGGTAAAAATGAGCAAGCGGCATCACCGGGGGGACCGATGTACGAGCAGACGTGGCAACAGAGCATTGACGACCCAACGGCTTTTTGGGGCAATGCCGCCAAGGCAATCGACTGGTTCAAGGAACCAACGGTGGTGCTTGATGAGAGCAAGGCACCTCTCTACCAGTGGTTCCCCGATGGCGAATTAAATACGTGCTTCAATGCCCTTGACCGTCACGTTCAAAAAGGCCACGGTGAACAACTAGCGCTCATTTACGACAGCCCCGTGACCTCGTCCAAAGCTCACTACACCTACAGCGAACTACTTGATGAAACGGCTCGATTTGCCGGCGTGCTTCGTTCGAAGGGTGTTGAAAGGGGAGACCGAGTCGTCATCTACATGCCCATGATGCCGCAAGCGGTGATTGCCATGCTCGCCACCGCTCGCCTCGGCGCCGTCCATTCAGTGGTCTTTGGAGGATTCGCCGCTCACGAGTTAGCTCTGCGAATCAATGATGCCCAACCGAAGGTAATTGTCACGGCTTCGTGTGGCATTGAGGTCAACCGGATTATTGAGTACAAACCACTCATCGACGCCGCAATTGAAGAAGCATCGCACAAGCCTGAGCACGTGGTGGTCTGGCAGCGCCCCCAGGCCGTGGCGTCCCTGATTCCCGAGCGTGATGTTGACTGGCAAGAAGCCCTACAAACCGCCGAGCCAGTCGAGTGCGTACCGGTCAAAGGCACCGACCCCCTCTACATTCTCTACACGTCAGGGACAACCGGACGCCCCAAGGGTGTGGTCCGGGAAAACGCCGGCCACGCGGTCGCTCTGCAGTGGAGCATCCCCAATGTGTATGACACGCGTCCTGGTGAAGTCTTTTGGGCCGCATCGGACGTTGGTTGGGTCGTGGGGCACTCCTACATCACGTACGCTCCACTGATTGCTGGATGCACCACGGTGGTCTACGAAGGAAAGCCCATCGGGACTCCCGACGCCGGAGCGTACTGGCGAGTCATCGAGGAGTACCGAGTCACCACATTCTTCACCGCCCCCACTGGCTTTCGCGCGGTGAAGCGTGAAGATCCCAATGGCGAGTTGTTCAAGAAGTACGACACCTCTTCACTACGTCACCTGTTCTTGGCCGGTGAACGCCTCGACCCCGAAACCTTCCACTGGGCCCATGACCTACTGGGCGTTCCGGTCGTTGATCACTGGTGGCAAACCGAGACTGGTTGGCCAATTGCCGCCAACCTCCGGGGACTCGCCCCCATGGAAATCAAGGCCGGATCCCCCACTGTCCCGGTCCACGGCTTCCAGGTCGAAATTCACGACGACGAAGGCACTATTCTCCCTCGGGGCGAAGACGGCAACATCATGATCAAACTGCCACTGCCTCCCGGTGTTATGAACCGAGTCTGGGGAGACGATTCAAAGTTCGCCGAAAGCTACCTCTCACACACTGAGGGCTACTACCTCACGGGTGACGGAGGTCGCTTCGACGAAGACGGCTACCTCTTTGTAATGGGCCGCATCGATGACGTGATGAATGTCGCGGGACACCGTCTTTCAACGGGTGAAATGGAAGAGATACTGGCAGAACACCCGGACGTTGCTGAGTGCGCCGTCATTGGCGTTGCCGACGCCCTCAAGGGTCAGGTGCCTCGTGGTCTCGTAGTTCTCAAATCTGGTGTTGAACGAAATCACGATGACATCTGCAGCGAACTAGTACAACGGGTACGCGACCGCTTGGGCGCGGTGGCGAGTTTTAAGCACGTCGATGTTATAACTGCGTTACCCAAAACTCGTTCGGGGAAAGTACTTCGAAAGAACATGCGAGCCTTGGCCGATGGCGTTGACATTCCGGTACCTTCCACTATTGACAATCCGGCAATTCTCGAAGCACTGCGTGCGGTCCTGCGCCCAGTGCCCTAAGAATCCTTCGACTCAAATCAAAGTCCTGAAGTCCGCAGCCGAAACTGGTGCTTGTCCTTTCCGTTCATGAAAGCGACATCCACACTTTCATAAATTTCCAACACTAAGGTTTACGGTCACTCGTCGCAGTTCGACGAATCCTGCTCATTTCGTGAGTACGCCAACCATTGACAGGAACGAATTGACCAACGCCAGCCAGACACACCCTCCGCTTAAGAAACCCAACGCCACACTGGCACTTTTGGCGCTCAGCTATCTCATGATGACCGCGGATGGCTCCATCGTGACGACGGCTCTGCCCAAGATTCACGCCAATCTCCACTTTACGAATGCTTCGCTCTCCTGGGTTCAGAGTGCCTACCTGATTGCTGGAGGTGGGATGCTCTTTCTTGGAGCACGTGTTGGTGACTACATCGGCCGTCGCAAGATGTTCATGTGGGGACTCTCGATTTTCATGCTTGCCTCTCTCGCAGCTGGTATCGCAACGTCAGCTGTGTGGTTGATAGCAGCTCGCTTTGGCCAAGGACTAGCCGCAGCATTCTTAGCTCCTTCCACACTCGCCCTACTTTCAACGAGTTTTCCGGTGAACCCGGCGAGGGCGCGTGCGCTGGCAATTTACAGTTCCATCACGGGTATCGGAACAGCCGTTGGGCTGGTCGTCGGTGGTTTCATCACATCGGCGTTTTCGTGGCACTGGGCGTTCCTCATCAATCTTCCGTTGGGTAGTGGATTACTCCTTGCTGCACCGAAACACCTCTGCGAGACAACGCCCCACCGCGGAAAGATTGACTTTCTAGGAGCCTTTCTTTCAACGCTGGGGATGCTGTCGCTCATCTACGGAATTATCCAGTCTGCGGCGCAAGGTTGGACCAGAACCGGCGGTTACCTTCCCATCATCGGTGGCATCGTACTTTTGGTCAGCTTCTATCTCTACGAAGATCACGCCCAACACCCAATAGTTCCTCTTCATTTGCTGAAGGACAAGGTGCGCTCGGGGGCTAACGGTGCCCGCTTCTTGTTCGTTGGTGCCATGGGCGGCTTCTGGTTCTTTATTGCGCAGTACCTGGAAGACACTCGGCACTTTTCACCGCTCATGACCGGTCTCGGGTTCTTGCCAATGACGCTCGCCAGCTTCGCCGTCGCATTCTTCGTTCCTCGACTCAGTGCGCGTTTTGGTGACAGCGTCTTCTTGCTTGGAGGTCTTGCCACCGTTGGCGCCGGAACACTCTGGCTTTCATTTCTCGGGTCCACGAGTAATTACTTGTTGTCAATTGCCCTGCCCATGCTGTTCGTTGGACTGGGGCAGGGTGCGTCAACGATGCGTCTCACCACGGCCGCCATCGCCGGCGTCTCGCCGCGTGACGCCGGAGCCGCTTCTGCCGTTGTCACAACCGCAGTGCAACTCGGTGGCGCGTTGGGACTGAGCCTTCTTGTTGCACTCGCCGCAACCGCATCCTCGCACCACTCAACGGCGGTTGTTATGACCGAGCGCGCGCACGTAGGCCTTCTCGGTGGTGCTGGAATGATTGCCTTGGCTCTAGCCCTGGTACTCGCGGTGGTGGTTCCTCGTCACTCCAACAAGCCAGTCCCATCAGGAACTAAGTAGTCCTGCCCTGGAGTTACTTATTTGAGTCGCTCCAAGAACGGCAGCAAACCATTGAAGTAGTACTCCTGGTCGTCGTACATTGCCAGGTGACTTCCTTCGGGGCACGTCAGTGACTCCCCCTTAGGCATCAGTGACGCCATGTGCTCTAAGTACCGCGGATCCATAGAGTCATATTCCCCACCAATCACGAGGGTAGGCACCGTGATTGTTGGCAAGTCTGCCGTGCGTGACCACTCCAAAAGTTTTCCGCTGGCCCCGAGTTCGCTTGGACCTTGTAGGGGCACGTAGATGTCCTTGTTCACACGACTCATCCCCCGGAGAACGCAGTCGGGCCACTCTTCAGGCGGGCGCCTCAGAATGTGGTACTGGTAGTGGATGTCCATGAGGAGTTCTTCGTACTCTTCGCTGTCGGTGTCGCCAGCGGCTTCGAGATCCTTGACGCGCGCCAGCTTCTCCTGGTCCATCTCGGGCATAAGAACATTCTTCGCGTACTCGTTGTAGGCGGGGATGTCACTCATCATGTTGGAAATTACGATGCCCTTAAGGTTCTGTTGGTACTTAAGCGCGTACTCAATGGCGAGCACGCCGCCCCACGACTGACCCAGGACAACGAAATTTGAAGCATCAAGTCCAAGCGCTACTCGTACTTGCTCCACCTCTTCAACGAAACGGTCAATTTCCCAGAGCGAAGGTTCATTGGGTTGATCTGACCGTGCCGAACCCAGCTGGTCGTAGTGGTAGTACTCAATGCCAGCGCCAGGGAAGAATGAGTCAAACACTTCCAAGTACTCGCAGGTCATTCCCGGCCCACCGTGGAGAATTAAGACCTTCAACGTCGGGTTATTTCCCATGCGCTTCGTCCACACATTAAAAATGCCCTTGGGGGTGGTAATCGGAATCATTCTCGACCCACCACTCCACACATCAGTGCGGCCGGTGTTGTCTAGATACGGGTGAATAGCCATGGTGTGCCTTTCGGATTTCTTATTGCACTCTAGAGTCTCGTCACTGGACTTCTCTGCATGCCACGGTCACAAGAGGCCTTCCACAAGCAAAAGCACCCTCCAGTCATCGACCGGAGGGTGCCTCTACGGTGAAATCCCTAGTGGGCTCGAATGGTGACGACGTTGCTCGCTGCTCCGGCGCCGAAGCGGTTGACCGCCCGCAGTCGAAGCTTGTACGTTGCCCCAGAAACGAGGTTGCCTACGACAAAAATGCCCTTCTTGCCCAGTAGCACGGAGTACCACTTACCACTGTTGACCGACAGTTGGTAGGTCTTAATCGGTGCCAATCCTGGGTTCAGACCAGCTGCTCGAGTGAGGAGAGCCTGTCCCCTGCCCACTGACTTTCCGGTTAACACCGGAGCTCCCGGCGTCTTTGTGACCTTCGCTGACACCATGACCGGTAGTGAGGCGCCTTGCGGCGCAGTGGCTTCAACGTAGTACGCATGGGTTCCCGCTGGCACGCCTTGAAGCACGCACTTGAGACTCGACGTCGTGCAGAGAACTGAACCAGAGGCAGCCAGGACGCTGTAGCCGGTCACGGTGGTCGACGGCGACGCCTGCCACGTAAGGGTGACAAAGCCCCCAAAGACCGTAGCGGCCACACGCGTTGGTGCCTGCGGTGCTGGAATTGGCGTTGCTGTCACCATTGGTGAGTACGTCGAAAGCTGAACCTTCAACGATCCTTGCATCGAATAGTAGAACGCAACTTCAATCCCGTACGTGGTGTTGAGACTAAGCCCATTTGCTACAAAGCTTGTTGCCTCGACCGTAGGGGACGTCACCAGACTGGTCCATGTTCCACCATTGTCAGTCGAGATCTGGAGACTGTACCCATCGATGACCACATTGGTTGCCACTGGCGTTGCCCAAGAAACGCTAAGTCCTAGGGTGCCAAGCTTGGCATTCGCAATCGGCTGAACCGCAAGTCCGCTCAATCCGAAATTCAAGACAGTTACATTTCCATCGGTCGAGCCAGTCCCTGAACTTGGGGTCGTGGAACCGCCACCGGAACCACCTCCTCCGCCAGATCCACCGCCGCCACCGCCGTATCCACCGCCGCCACCAGAGCCGCCTCCACCACCACCGGAGCCACCGCCGCCAGAACCACCAGAAACATAGTTGTAGTAGCTGAAGCTAACCAGCGTGGCTGGGTTCGTGGTTGTCGACCCACCGACAGGTGAGGTTGAACCAGCGACCACCAATCCGTTATTCGCAGAGGTGGCACCGCTAGTAACGGGCGTTTCAGTACCGACGACGAGACCAGCATTTCCGACAGCACTTTCAGCTGCCACAACGCTAAGTCCGTCAAGATTTGGCACCACGTACGTCATGACAGTCCAGAATGCGTACAGGGTAAGTGTGCCTGTGGGTATATAGCTATCCCCTGCATTGCCAATCTTGTTGCCACCATTCGCTGCGTCGTACCATCCAGCAAACACGTAGCCTGCCGGACTTGATGTGAGCGTTGGAAGAGTAAGCGGTGTTCCAGAATATGTTTCGTGAGTTGTTGCGGGCCCACCGTGGAAGTTGGAGTTGAACGCAACAACGTCTGGCGTCCACTGCGCATACAAAGCGACGTCAGACTGTGGAGTGAACGATCCCGCGATGCACAGCGTGCACTGTGTATCGGGGTTGACTCGCGACCAACCAGCAAAGGTGTAGCCAACTCTGGTCGGCACTGGCGGACTGAACGTCACCTGAAGAGGTGACCAGCTGCTCGACGAAGGTGCTACCTGACCCCCTTCGGCGTTGTACGTGACGGTGTACGTCACTGGAGTCCAGTGTCCGTACAGGGTCGTGGTACTTGCCGTCGGAGTGAAGGGACTTCCCTCCGCACCAATCTCGTTACCTCCGCTGATGGCGTCAAACCAACCAATAAACCTATAGCCAACTTCATCGAGAGGGATTGGCAAGGTGAGAGGCGTTCCGGCGTACGTACCAGACGGGGGCGTCGAAGCTCCCGTAAAATTGGTGTTGTAGGTTACGGAGTCGGCCGTCCAGACGCCGTACACATCAAGGTCCGCAGACAGGACGTACGTAGCGCCTGCAGCGCCGATCAAGTTACCGTTCGACTGGGCGTCGTACCATCCGTCGAAGGTATAGCCGGGCACCGCGACTGTAGCCAGGGTTACTGGCAGACCACCCGCCGCGTAGGTTACCGCAGCGGGATCAGAGACTCCATTGCCGGCGTGGTACGTCAGCACGTAGGTGATTTGCTGCCAGTGTGCGTAGAGCGTTTCGTCAGCTGTTGGCGCAAGCGTAAAGCCACTGGTTCCAATCTCAGTTCCGCCGCTGGCCGCGTCGTACCAACCACGGAAGGTGTACCCCGCACGTGACGCGGATGGAAGCGCCAACGGTGATGGCGTCGTGCCCCACGTGTAGCTGGCCGATGCCACCCCTGGCGTACCAGAATTGCCGTCGAAGGTCAGGGTGTACGTATTCCCCGTCCAGTAGGCGTACAGCGTCGTGTTCGAAGTTGGGTAGTAATGGTCACCGGCGCCACCTTGACGCACACCACCACTTGGTACGTCATACCATCCATCAAAGGTGTAGCCCGGCGCGGTGTCGCCTGGTAAGACAACAAACGTTTGAGATGGTGAAGAGTTGGCGGGCACCAAGCTGCTGACTCCCACACCTCCGTCGAACTGCACGGAGTAGTCAAGGGCCGTCCACTGCGCGTACAGGGTTGTCGAAGCCACTGTCGGCGTGAACTGAGGACTACTGCAACTTATGCACGTTCCGGCCGTCGCGGCATCGAACCAGCCGATAAAGTCGTACCCCGCCGGTCCAGTTGAAGGAACGGCCAGGGGCACTCCGCTTCCGCTGTAGGGAACAACGGTGGGACTTGCGTCACCGGTGTAGTTCAGGTCGAGCGTCACGGTGTCGGGAGCCCACTGCGCAAAGAGATTCACCGAACTCTGCGTTGGTGTGTAGCCGCCACTGATGCAGCTCGAGCAGTCTGATGGCGAGTGAACAGTCGACCATCCGATCAAGTTGTAGCCAGTGACCACCGGAACGGGTGTCTGTAGTGGGACACCTGCATAAGTCTGGCTCGGTAGTGTCGGACCTCCAGCGATATTCGAATCGAAGTTCACCGTATCTGGTGACCACTGGGCGTAGAGCGTGGTTGCAGGTAGCACTGGGGTGTAGCTAGCTCCCGCCCCCCCAGCACTCGTACCACCAAGCAGTGCATCAGCCCAGCCTTCGAGCGTGTAGCCGGTACGGACGGCGCTAGGAAGCGTCAGAGCAGTTCCGTTGTACTGAACTGGGGTCGGTGCACTCGACCCCGCGTAGTTGTAGTCGAACGTCACCTGGTCAGCGGACCAGACGGCGTAGAGCGTTGTCGAGGCCGAAGTTGGCGTAAACGGACTGCTGGCGCAACTTGAGCACGTGAGAGCCGATGATGAAGTTGACCACCCAAGCAGGGTGTAGCCAGTACGAGTCGGCTGAGGCAACGTCAGTGGCGAGCCCCCGAAAATTGCTGGGGCCTGTGCCAGGGCACCAACGTAGTTGAGGTCGTAGGTCACCTGGTCGGGAGTCCACTGTGCGTACAGCGTTTCGGTGCTCGCAGGCGTCAGCGTGTCGCCCACTCCTCCAAAACGATTTCCTCCCGTGGCACTGTCAAACCAGCCAGCAAACGTTTCGCCCACCGGACTTGACGCTGGGGTCAGCAGTGACAGAGGCGTGCCGCTGTAGGTTACCGGCAACAGTGCCGGTGCGCCCGAGTAGTTGAGACTGTAAGTGACCTGATCTGCAGACCAGACGGCGTACAACACCGTGGGCCCGACAATGGTCACTGGAGTAGACACGCAAGCACTGCACGTCGTATCAGTCGAGCTCGTAGACCACCCGAGCAGCGTGTACCCGGCATACGCGGGGGCTGGGAGCACGGCAATCTGGGCATCGTACGGGTACGTTGTGCTCGACGTGGCCCCCGAATCCTGCTGACCATTGAAGGTGACTTGCTCGGCTACGGGCGTCCAGTGGGCGTAGAGCGTCGTGTCGACTGATGGCGTGAAGGAGGCCACACCGTCGGTGACAAAGTTTCCACCCAAGGATGCGTCGTACCAACCATCAAAAGTGAAGCCAGTACGAGTCGGTAGTGGCGCTGTCAGGGGTCCAGTGCTCACCCTGTACGTCTGCGTCGTTGGCGATACCGTCGAGCCACCCTGGAGGTCGTAGGTGACGTTGTAGACAATCTCGTGCCACTGTGCGTACACACTGATATCAGCATCAAGGGGGCCAGAGTCGCCCGGCGACACAATAAAGTTGCCACCAGCGGGCGCATCAAACCAACCGACGAAGGTGTACCCAGTTCGAGTTTCCGACGGAGCTGTTACGTAGGCGCCACCCGTGGTGTACGTCAACGTTTGAAAATTGGCAGTGCCATCGTTGAGGTACAGCGTCGCGTGATACGTGCCCGGCGTCCACTGGGCGTACAACGTGATGTCACTCGTAGGCACGTAGGTGTCACCGGGCTGCCCGATTAACGCACCGCCACTCGACTGGTCATACCAACCTTGCAGTACGTACCCGTCGTTACTGGCGTTTGGAAGGGTTAACGGACTGTTGATGGAATACGTGAAGCTTGGCTGGTCAGCCGTGGCGTTGACATCGTTGGCGTTATAGGTCACTACGTACTGAGCGAGGGACCACTGCGCGTACAACTGGGTCGCACCCACTGGAGTGAACGGGCTTGTCACGCAGGCGCCACAGACTGGGTCGCTTTGCAGGGTCGACCAACCCACGAAGTCATAGCCTGCGTATGAGTACGTGGGGAGCGTCATCGAAGCACTGGTGAGCGGGAACTGCACCGTCGTAGTGGGTGATGCACCATTGTTCTGTGGGTAAAAGGTCACGGCATAGGTAGCAACGGCAAACTGCGCGTGGAGTGTCAACGAAGACGTCGGCGTGTACGGACTTGCTACGCAGGATGTGCAGTTCGGGTCCGAAGCAACGGTGGACCAGCCCACGAATACGTAGTTAGGCAGAGTTGCGGTTGGAAGCGTCAGCGGCGAAGTCGTGCCCACAGTAAAGGTGTCACTCGACCAAGGTGAAGTACCCGACCCGGCATCATACGTAACGGTGAACGTGAGAGGCGTCCACTGAGCGTAGAGCGTGCCGGAAGCCACTGGCGTATAGGAGGACTGCGCATCACCAGCCTTGTTGCCACCTGACGCAGCGTCGTACCAACCATCAAAGGAGTAGCCGGGATTCGTCGGCGTAGGCAACGTCAGGGGCGTTCCTCCGTAGGTGTACTGATCAGACGTATTCGCTGTACCGTTTTGAGCGTCATAACGAATTGAGTACGTTTGCGCTGCCCAGACACCGTAGAGAGTGATGTTGCTCGTCGGATAGTACGTAAATCCTGGTGGTCCAACGAAGTTGTTGGAGCTGTCCTGCCAACCTTCAAAGGTGTAGCCGGCAGCGGTTTCTCCCCCTAGTGAAAGATAATTTTGGGCCGACGTCGCATCGAGAGCTTGGGAGTAATTTGCACCAATGGTTGTTGACCCGAACGTTGCTTGACCATCAAACGTAACGGTGTACGTCACGCTGAGGGATGTCCACTCCGCGTACAGAGTGGTTGCAACGTTCGATGGTGTGTAGGGATCTCCGCTGGTTCCAACGTAGTTACCAGCCACCGTGTTGTCATACCAACCATCAAACGTGTACCCAGGCTCAACTGCCGCAGGGGTGGGCAGCGTAAGTGGCCCGCCTACATACGTCAGTGGCGTTGTGCCAGGTGCTCCCACATAGTTGAGGTCAAACGTGACGACGTCCGGCGTCCACTGGGCGTAGAGATCAGTTGACAAATCTGACGGCGTGAACGTCGAACTTATGCAGCTCACGCACGTTCCACCAGTACTAGACGTGAACCATCCAGCGAATGTGTTGCCAGTTAACGTCGTCGTAGGAAGCGTTAGAGGCTGTCCAGCGTAGGTCGCTGTCGTGGAACCTAGAACACCACCATCTGGGTGGTAGGTAACAACGTCAGGCGACCATTGCGCGTACAGAACGAGATCCGAATCAGGAGTGTACGGACTGGAAACCTGTTGGGAGCAGGAAGGGTCAACTTGGATCGTCGACCAGCACCCGAGCGTCTCACCGGTCAGCGTTGGCGCCGGTAGGGTGATGCCCGCCGCACCGGAGGTAAACGAACTCGTTGTGGGTGTTCCGCTACCGATTCCGTAGTTATACGTGACGGTGTAGGTCAATGGAAGCCATACAGCGTCAAGGACTAAGTCAGTTGTCGCAAGGTATGGATCGTTACCTACGTCCATGATTGTGTGGTCGCTATCGAAGACCCAGTGAATGAAGCGATAGCCCGTTCGCGTGGGATTGGGCGTGAGGAAGATTTGGTTAACTGACTCAATCAACGTAGTGATTCCTTGACTGTCCTCGTTGTTAAACGTCAAGGTCACGGTGTTCTGAGACCACCTTGCATAGAGCGTAATGTCGCTCGGAGGCGTGTACGACGACCCGCCGATACCGATCGAAGTTCCGCCAGACGAGGCTTCAAACCAGCCAATGAATGTGTAGTTCGCGAGAGTAGGTGTCGGCAAAACAACTGGCGAACCTCCCAGGGTAAAGGTGTCTGTCGCTTCGGCCGGAGTGCCACCCTCGTAGTTGTAGGTGACGGTGTAGTACGTAGGTAGCTGGTAGACCGAGAAGTTCACCGGCGTTCCCGCAACCATTGTGGTGCTGCCAGCCGCTGGGCTTTGACTCGAAGGAACAACGGTTCCGTTATTTCCCGATGTCGCGCCGATAGACACTGGCGTAACCGTTCCCGTCGTAAGGGTGCTGCCAGCGAGAGCCGTCGTCGCTGCCGCCTGACTTAGACCAGTGAGGTTTGGGATACTGCGGGTGCTGAGTGCCCACCCATCAGTCGCTGTCAGGACTTGCTGAGCGGCGCTCGAAGAAATGCTACCCAACACTGGTGCAATCATTGAAAGTCCGTGCCCTACCGACTCAAGGGACCAGGCGTTGAGGAGTGCATCAAAGTGCCCCTGGGAGAAGGCAGCGTCCCCACCAAGAAAGTACGTAGAGGAACTTGTTCCGAACGTCGTCACCTTCGCGATATTCCAGCTACTTACGTCTTGATTAAATGCGGCCGCTCCGTTGAACATGGACGCCATGTTGGTGACGTTGGCAGTACTCCACGCACCAGTCACTTGTGGAAGTGGCTGCTCACCATTGTTAAAAGCGGTGTCATGATAAAACATTGACGACATCGTCGTAACTTTGGCGGTGTTCCAAGAACTAATGTTCTGGTCGAACGCGGCTACGCCACTGAACATGGACGCCATGGTGGTGACGTTGGTGGTGTTCCACGCCCCCGAAACTTGCGCAAGTGGCTGTTCGCCATTGTCAAATACTGAGTCGCCAGTGAACATTCCAGCCATATTGGTGACAAGGCCAGTATTCCAAGAGCTTATGTTTTTATCGAATGCCGAAGCTCCCGAAAACATAATGTTCATCGTGGTGACTTTGGCGGTATTCCAGGTACCAATTGGTTGGTTGAAGTACTGATCGGAGTAGAACATGTCCGCCATCGTGGTGACTTTGGCGGTATTCCAGGTGCCAATAGCTTGATTAAAAATGGACTTGTAAAACATCCAACCCATGTCGGTGACGTTGCCGGTATTCCAAGTGCCAATCGCCTGATTAAAGTTCAAAGCCGCCATGAACATCGAGTCCATGGACTTGACGCTGGCAGTGTTCCACGTTCCGATTGCCTGGTTAAAGGCGCTCGCCCCATCGAACATGAAGCTCATGTCTTGGACCGCACCAGTGTTCCATGCTCCAAGTGGCTGATTGAAAGCTGTCGCGCCATTGAACATGCCCGACATAGTCGTTACTTTTGATGTATCCCAGTTGCTGATTGCGACATTGAACGACGTATCGCCTTCGAACATTGTTGACATCAAAGTCACCGAGGACGTGTTCCAAGCCCCCGTGCTCTGAAGGAGTGGTTGACCGCCATTGTTGAAGGCAGCATCCCCGAAAAACATTGCAGCCATGCTGGTCACGTTCCCGGTATTCCACGTGCTGATGTCTTGGTTGAAGTAGTTGTCGCTGCGGAACATATCGAAGAACGTCGTTACTGCGGTCGTCGTCCATCCTCCACTCGTCTGAGCTAAGGGATGTGACCCATTATTGAAGTATGAATCACCAAAGAACATGTAGGACATGTCCGTCACTAAAGCAGTGTGCCACGAACTGATGTCTTGGTTGAAGTAGGTGTCGCCGGCAAACATACTGTTCATAGTTTGACTACTGCTCATATTCCAGCCACCGACAGATTGCGGTAAGGGATCGCCGGCGTTATTGAAGGCTGCATCACCAGAAAACATAAAACTCGTATTTGATACGAGAGCAGTGTTCCAGCTGCTGACGTCTTGGTTGAAGGCGGCATCGCCAGAAAACATGGCTTCTGCATTTACTAAGGACGAAGTATTCCAGCCACCGGAAGTTTGCGGCATTGCGCTTCCACCGTTATTAAAGAGAGCAGCCTGCTGAAAAAGGAAACTCATGTCCGATACTCGCGAAGTGTTCCAACCGTCCAGGTTCTGGTTGAAGACGAGGTCATTGTAGAACATCGAGTGCATGTTGGTGACATTGCTAGTGTTCCAGGTGCCAATGGGCTGATTGAAGATTTGATCGTTGTAGAACATGTCGGGCATCAATGTCACTCGGCTGGTATCCCACGTGCCAATCGGTTGATTGAACGCTGAGGCGTTATAGAACATGTTCGACATATTCGTAACGTTTCCTGTGTCCCAAGTGCCGATTGGTTGATTAAAGGTTGTTGCGGACTCAAACATGTCGGCCATATTTGTAACGTTCGACGTGTCCCAGTTACCAATTGGTTGATTGAACGCATTGGCTCCAGCGAACATTTGGTACATATTCGTGGCATTGCTCGTATTCCACGAACTGATGTCGACATTAAACGTTGTCGCGTCGTAGAACATGGAGCTCATGTTGGTGACATTGCTGGTGTTCCAGCCCCCGATAGCGACAGTGAGTGGTGTTGCGTAGATGAACATGTACGACAGGTCTGTGACCGCGGTTGGCAACGAAGCTGGCACGGACTGAAGCGTGGTGTCCCCGTTGAACATTCCACTAAAACTGGTCCAGTTTCCCGACCATGCGTTCACTGCTGTGACAATTGTGCTTCCGGACCATGCGCCCAGTCCCGAGCCGAACGTCATTCCGGTAGTCGAGGGGTTACTTAACACCACGGTGTCCGACAACGCCGATCCGGTGGAGTTGTTGAGGGTGCAGGTAGTTGCGGTCGAGGCGCAGTTCGTGCCACTGCTCGTGGGCCACGTCACTGTCAAGGAACCGATGGCGCCACCCACGGGGAGAGTGATGGCTTTTCCACCAACTGGCACACTGAAGGTAAGTGAGAGTGAGGCGGCTCCCGTTGTGGCTCCGGCCCCCTCAAGCGGACCGGCGACGACCGAACTTGCGATTAGCGCAATGAACACGATCGAGACCCGTACGATGGAACGCAGTGGTCCGAATCGACCCGAAGAACAGTCTTTACCGGAATTGTTTTTCACACCACACCTTACCTTGACTCATCTTCAGGAAGACTTGGAGGTCCCCAGGGTCACCACTCACACAACGTGGCAATGACACTGGCGCCCTCACATTATTCCCTTCCCTCAGTGGAAACAGTTTGGGTCAGAAAAAGTGTGGCGATACCAAAAATCCGGTTAATTAAATTTAATTCCGCGTCACGAAACTGGGTAGAACTGCGTACTTAAAGAATTGTTTACATTCTTTCGCTGTGAGTGCCCCCGGTAGGATTCGAACCTACGCTCACGGTTTAGGAAACCGATG
>Ga0164296_1000622_pt1 | contig 41239 bp, 64 predicted proteins | sample GEODES057metaG_FD_113533 | JGI IMG/M metagenome (GOLD analysis project Ga0164296, IMG submission 113533) | Dystrophic lake water microbial communities from Trout Bog Lake, Wisconsin, USA - GEODES057 metaG | ecosystem: Environmental > Aquatic > Freshwater > Lake | place: USA: Trout Bog Lake...
ATGTATGTTCCACCTATAACTACTGGTTATAATGTACCCAATGAAAAATACCATGACGGTGTTAGAGATTGGGTGAAAATAGAATGTTCAAGACCTGTAACCAATTGGATAGAAAGTCAAAACAAAGACAATTGGCGACATTTCCGAAACCACAATGATTACTTTTTGGCAAATACTTTTTGGATAACTGAACAACTGTATACGATGTTGCAGTTGAGGTGGTCGTAAAAATGAATACAAATGTTTTTTCTATATTTCCTACCTTGGTAACAAAAACTGAAGGATTTTTAAGTGCCTCTCAATGCAAATCTATATTAGATTTTGCCAAGAAAAAAACTGAAGTGCCGTCCCATGGATTAATTCTAGGTGAGAATAACATCAGTTCTTATTCATCAATAACCAATAAACCCGATGATATGTTTGTTTACGAGATATCAAAAAAAATCAAGGGATGCGAATCTGTATTAGAAAATTTACGCAAATCTATCAACGACTATTGCAACTATAGTGGAATCTTTGTTGATCATATTTCAAACAGTTGGTTTAATATACAACAAGAAGACAGTTTGCTCAAAGATCACTTACATCCAAACTCTATTGTTAGCGGGGCTATATACATTAACGTGGACAACAATGGGTCACCTATATGTTTTGCTAATCCAAATCAACCTTTGATTTTTACCATCGAATCTTCAGAAAAACCTACAAAATATAATTCGCAATTTTTTGAAATTCATCCTAAAATTGGAGATTTAGTGATGTTTCCCAGTTGGTTGATCCATGGAGCAAATCATCAAAGAAACAACACAAAAGATAGAATGGTAATCAGCTTTAATGCCAAATAGTGAGTTTATAAATAATATATGAGATTAATTTTAATATTACTGCTGTTTGTTGGTTCAGAAGTCTGGGCCACAGAGTATGCCTTGTATAATTATTCTACACAAGAATACATGGATAAAAAGTATACTCATATCAGTCACAGTATTGCCAGTATAACTAAATTATTCACAGCAGTAACAATTTTAAACAATAATGTAAATTTAGATAACCGTATTGCCGTAGAGTGTGTATCTCGAGGGCATGTTGTCAAGGGTACTGAAATGACCACACGCGATCTGCTAACTGCCCTAATTGTTTCTAGTGATAACTGCGCGGCAGAAACCTTATCAAACAATTATCCTGGTGGGTTAGATAAGTTTTTCTATGATCGTCAACAAATAATACAATCAAATGGATTAAAAAATACTCATTTACATGATGCTACCGGATTGAGTATTTTTAATACCAGTACCATTGAAGATTTGATTGCGTTTGCCCCAATTGCTTATTCATACGAATTATTGCGTGGTATATCAAATTTGTCAATTGCAACAGTTACGTCGTATCGTAACGGTAAACCCACGTTAATTAAAATACATAATACAAATCCGGCAATATTTAAACACACTGAAATTGCTATGAGCAAAACGGGTTTTACTAATTCTGCCGGAAGGTGTGTGATTATGCTAATTAAACATGTTGATACATTTTATGCAATAGTAATATTAGGAGAACCCACTCTACAATTACGTACCAAAGAAGCAGAGAGATTGATTGCTAAAACTTCAACAATTTCTCATAATCAGTTTGACAAAAAATATACTGTTGTCTATAATAAATAGTTAGGTAATAGACCTAATGGCTATTACACAGGGTATAATGCCCAGAAATATTCTTACTTAATAAGGAGATAAAAATGAGTAGAGTAATCGGTATTGATTTAGGTACAACAAATTCATGTGTGGCCATTGTTGAAAATGGCGTAACAAAAGTAATTGAAAATAGTGAAGGCGCACGTACCACGCCTAGTATTGTTGCTTACACAGGCGAAGAAATTTTGGTCGGCGCCAGTGCTAAACGCCAAGCTGTAACAAACCCCCGTAACACAATATATGCTGCAAAGCGATTAATTGGACGCAAGTTCAAAGAAGAAGCTGTGCAAAAAGATATTGATCTAATGCCTTATAAAATTACAGAGGCAAAAAATGGCGATGCTTGGGTTACCGTTAATGGTAACGATGTAGCGCCTCCGCAAATTTCAGCAGAAGTGCTTCGCAAAATGAAAAAGACTGCCGAAGACTATCTTGGTGAAACAGTTACTCAGGCAGTTATTACAGTACCAGCATACTTCAACGACAGTCAGCGTCAGGCTACCAAGGATGCTGGCAAGATTGCTGGATTGGAAGTATTGCGCATCATCAACGAACCAACTGCAGCTGCACTAGCATACGGTGTTGACAAAACAGCCAAAGGTGATAGAAAGATTGCTGTATATGACCTCGGTGGTGGTACCTTTGATGTATCCATCATTGAAATTGCAGAGTTAGATGGTGAAAAACAAATTGAAGTGTTGAGTACAAATGGTGACACATTCCTAGGCGGTGAAGACTTTGACCAACGTGTTATGGATTTTTTGGTTGACGAATTCAAGAAGGACAGCGGAGTTGATCTCAAGAAAGATATGTTGGCCTTACAACGTCTAAAAGAAGCCGCAGAAAAAGCCAAGATTGAACTGTCAAGTTCAGCACAGACCGATGTCAACTTGCCCTATATCACAGCAGACGCAAGTGGTCCAAAACATTTAAGTGTCAAGTTAAGTCGTAGCAAGTTAGAACAACTTGTTGATGAGTTGATTACTCGTAGTTTGGAACCATGCCGCACTGCCATGAAAGATGCCGGGGTTACCGCTAACGATATTGATGAAGTTATCTTAGTAGGTGGACAAACCCGTATGCCCAAGGTACAGGAAGTGGTTGAGAAACTGTTTGGTAAGGCCCCACGCAAAGATGTTAACCCAGACGAAGCAGTGGCCGCGGGTGCCGCAGTACAAGGCGATGTATTGGGTGGCGGGCGTAAGGATGTGCTGTTACTCGATGTTACACCGTTGAGTCTTGGTATTGAAACAATGGGTGGTGTCATGACCAAACTGATACAAAAAAATACAACTATCCCCACCAAGGCAAGCCAGGTGTTTAGTACCGCGGAAGACAATCAACCTGCTGTAACAATCAAAGTATTCCAGGGAGATCGTGAATTTGTACAGTATAACAAATCATTAGGAGAATTTAATCTAGAAGGTATTCCCTCGGCACGTAGAGGTATTCCACAAATTGAAGTTACCTTTGATGTTGACGCAAATGGTATTATGAAAATCAGCGCCAAGGATAAAGGTACAGGTAAAGAAAACAAGATCACTATTAAATCTGACAGTGGATTATCCAAAGAAGAAATCGAACGTATGGTTCAGGATGCTGAAGCAAATGCCGAAGCAGATAAAAAACAACGTGAACTGGTTGACGCACGTAATACTGCCGATGCCATGTTACATAATTCCAAACCCGAAATAGAAAAATATAGTGATCAAATTACTTCTGAAGAAAAAGCCAACATTGATGATGCTGTCATGGCTCTCAAAGATGTGGTAACAGGCAATGATGCCACACTTATTCAAAACAGCATAAAAAAATTGGGAGAAGCAATGAATCCAATTCTTATGAAAAAATCTGCTGATGAAAACAAAAGTAATAACCCCGAAGATAATATAGTTGACGCCGAAGTCAAGGAGAGTGTATAATAAATAAATGTGTAATAGACCTAATGGCTGTTACACATGGGCATAGTGCCCAGCAATGATTCTTACTTATTAAAGGAGATTACCATGAATCAACTAGTTCGCTTTGACACTAACTCTTTAAATAGAGCACTTTTGGGATTTGACAGTTTGTTTGATAACTTTGAACAGCGTTTTGCAAATCAAATCAACAGCTCTTATCCACCTTACAATATCCTAAAAAACACCGAAGACTCTTATGAGTTGGAAATTGCTGTTACAGGATTTGATCCCGAGGAGATAACTGTTGAAATTGATCAGAATCAACTGATTGTTAAAGGTGAGCGTGTTCCCATAGAAAATACCGAAACAGAGTATTTACATCGTGGATTGGCTACACGTAGTTTTACACGTAGCTGGACATTGGCAGAGCACATGATAGTGGGTGAAGGCCGTATTAAAAACGGTGTACTTACTATCGAGTTAACTCGAGAAGTTCCAGAAGCATTAAAACCGCGTGTTCTTAAACTAAAGGCCGAATAAGCCGGGGGGCTTAGGCCCCTTCTTTGAAAGACTATACAATGACTACAGACACAATTATTGAAGAAAAAACAGTAATTAAACGGAAAATATTAGAACCTAAAAAGTACAAGGTTATTGTATTCAATGATGATTTTACTCCTGTGGATTTTGTAATAGAAATGTTTATTACTATCTTTAAAAAAAATCAACATGAGGCAACAGATCTAACATTAAAAATACACAACGAAGGTAGCGCAATTGCTGGTGTTTATAGTTATGAGATTGCTGAACAAAAAATTATCGATGCTACCAATTTTGCCAGAATGAATGGATTTCCATTAATGCTAAAGGCAGAGCAAGAATGAGTCTAAAAGAATTAACCAAAGACAAACACACACTGGCCGAAAGTACACCGTTCATGAAGGCTGTATTTGATTTAAAACTACCTATGGCTTTATGGGTAGATTATACGTACCAGAAGTATATTTGGTATAGAGAAATTGAACTAGCGGCAGCGAGTTATGGATTATTAGATGAGATTTCTGGGATCAGTCGTGCTCAATTAATAATGGCAGATTATAAAAATATGATTGGACAAGCTCCCACATATCATACATACCGAGAAGTTTCCAAGGATTATGCTGTGTATATTAGAAGTTTAAATGATCCTAAAAAGATACTGGCACATTTATATACTTGGCACATGGGTGATTTGTTTGGTGGACAAATGATTAAGAAAATTATCAATGCCCCAAGCACACATTTAGATTTTAACAATCCACGTGAACTAATGACTAACATGCGAGCTATGTTAACTGATGATTTAGCTGATGAAGCTAACGTAGCATTTGATTGGGCAATTAAAATACTAGGTGAATATGACAGCAGTTTGGAACAAAATTGAATCTCTAGCCAAGCACATTGAACACCGATTCAATGATACTGGCGTAGAAGTAGAACAAGCAGATGAATACGGTTGGTATAATTCAATTTACAACAGTACTCTTTATCGCAGAGCACATATGGAAATAGTAGATTTTAGAGAGTCACATAAAATCTATATTCTGCATTGTACTATATTCCCTCACATTAACAATCCTGCTCCCATATGGGGGTTTGATGCAGTATGCGGGCCTAATAAAATTACAGGTGCTTTTCACGACTTTAGTCCTAGTGGCAAATGCGATCAAATGGAAGATTGGTTTGCTAATCGTGTAACCGGGATTACTTGGAACAAGCCACGTGAATTACCCCAATGGGCTAAAATGATATTCAGCCCTAGTATGGTTGCCGCAGGTAACGTACAAGATGGTGAAGAACTGGACGGGCTAATAACATTGGCCAAAGAAACATTAGATTTTTATTTAGACAATATTGATAAACACGGCAATCAAGATATGGATCTTAGAAATGCCCATAACAATTACTGTCGTTGGCAACGTGAAAATCCACATGTTATCAAGAGTATGGTCTCAATGGGAGTAACCGAGGACAAAATGCGGCAATTTGTAGAGGAAGTACTTTTTCCATACGTGGTATAAATACTCAATATGAGTTGGTTCAATAGAAAACCTAGACCAAAAAATCCTCCTGTTTTAATACCAAAACATTCTAGTCCTGTTTCTGAAAAACGGTTAAACAAAACAAAAGAAGCAGTTCGCGAGAAAAATAAAGATACTGATAATAAAATTGTAACATGATTATCTTATAGTATATTATAAATATATACATAGATAACAGGTATACAATGAGTGTAATTATCATAACTAAACAAGCTGAAACCGACTACGAAACTGGCCGATTGTTAGAAAGCTTTTCTGGCAAAAATATTAATGTAAGAGTTTGTCATCCTGATGACTTTGATATTGTCGTAGATAGAGATATACGCAAAGGTATCAAATACAAAGGTGAGGATGTTGAAATTCCACAATTGGTATTGGTTAGATTAGGTGCCGGTATATTGCCATTTCAATTGGCTGTGTTGAGACACTTTGAACAGGCGGGTGTTATTGTTATTAATGGTAGCGCACCAATTGAAACTGCCAAGAACAAAATGATGACCAGTCAACTACTAAGTCGTGCTGGAATCCCAATTCCCAAGACCATGATGGTACGCTTCCCTATACAAGAAAAACTCATTGCTGAAAACATTGGGTACCCCTGCGTAGTTAAAGTGGTTACTGGCAGCTACGGTGCTGGTGTATATCTATGTGAAAAGAAGAAAGATTATAAGAAATTGGTGGAATTTATAGAGAGTTTAGGCAATAAAAAGACTCTTTTAGTACAGGAATATCTTGGTGATAGACCCGGGGAAGATTTACGTGTGTTGGTTATTGGTGCCAAAGTAGTTGGTGCTATGAAACGAACAGCACCAGATGGCGACTTTAGAGCCAACATTACTGCTGGTGGCACTGGAGAAGGCTATGAAGTTACTCCTGAGATTGATTATATTGCTCGTGAAACTGCTCGCACATTGGGATTGACTATAGCGGGCATTGACCTGTTATTTGACAAGCGTGGATTTCATGTATGCGAGGCAAATAGCAATCCCGGATTTAATGGGTTTGAAAAATATTGCGGCATTGACGTAGCAGATTTAATAACAGAATACATCAAATATAAAGTCAAATAATGATAAATAAAAATGCGGGCACAAGATAAGGTGTCGCTAGATCCGTAACTAGCACTGAGGACCGAAAGGTCCTTTTTCTTTGATTATAATATACCCACTAAACTTCTACCAACTCCTCTGTAAATAATATTGGGGGGCTTAATGGATCCATTAACACTGTTTGCACTTGCCAATGGCGCAGTAGCGGCTATTAAAAAAGGATGTCAATTATACAAGGACATCAAAGGTGCCGCTGGCGATGTTAAAGCGGTACTAAAGGATCTTGATCAACAATTCAGTGACGCACATAAAGATAAACCCCCAACTGTTGCTCAACGCAACGCATTGGTAGAAGAAAAAAATCGTGTCATAGAACTCAACAAAAAAAGCGGCGAAACCGACGACATCTATGCCGAAATTGGTGAAAAGCTAGGTGATTTTTTTGATGCGTATCAAAAGTGCAAGATGGTTCTTGAAGAAGAAGAAAAACACAGCCTTAATGAGTTATACACCGGTGATGCCAGTTTAGGTAAACGTGCTCTACAACGTGTTTTAATGAAAAAGAAATTAGAACAAATGAGTGTGGATCTACGTGAAACTGTTGTTTATCAAAGTCCCCCAGAGTTAGGTGCCTTATGGAGTGACGTCAATAAGATGATGGAGGAGTTGGGAAAACAACAGGAAGTCCATCTAAAGAAAAAAATTAAAGAAGATGCAATAGCTGCAAGACGCAGGACCAGATTTATGGCCAAACTAAGAGCAGATGCTTACTTGGGTGGATTCCTTTTATTTTTATTATTATTCATTGGATGTATGATGGCTGTGATTGCGCACGATGCACAACTTAGACATCCAGAATGGAAAGACACCAGTGCACGTACAACGTTGGAAATGATAAGACGTCAAGAAATTGCTAGAGTGCTTGAAGAAGCAAATACCAGAGCAGACACCAGATATAAACAGTTACAGGATGCATCATCGCCTCGTCACATAATAGACAATAGAGAGAGTGACCCCAACGGCAAATAAGCCAATGGCGGCGGCATAGTATAATGCTTTTTTTGTACCAATTTCGTTTATCCAATCTAAAAATTCTAGTGAGTTCATATGTTTTATTTAAAGCAGTTTTTGTTGATATTAAATACCAGTATATGAGTTGATCCAATTGTAAATCGCCAAAGTAAAAACTCGGTAAATAAATAGAATTAAAGGAGAGCCACTATGCGTACATTAGCAGTGGCGATGATATTATTCCTAACCAGCTTAGTCTCAAGCGCCCAACCCGACGTATTTGAAATAGATAAACCTGTCACGTGTTCTGATCCAAAAACTGTTATTGAAACTCTAAGTGATTACTACCAAGAACAGCCCTTTTGGAGTGGGCGGGATAGGGAAAGCAAATACATATTGTTTGTGAACTCAAAAACTGGATCTTGGAGTATGGTAGAATACAATGACAAGGTTGCCTGTGTTGTGGGCTTGGGTAAAAACGCCAAACAGATATTTTCAAGTCCAGGTGTTTAATAATATTCTAGTACATAATTGCATTATAAACAGTGTTAGCTACAAATAAATTTCACTATGAGATTAATACATCACGTTGGACGATTGTAAGGATTTAATAAATCTGTAATGTTAACCCCTCGATGCTACGATAAATATGGTATGAATAATAAAACTTATCGTAGCATTTTCATCAGTGATACGCATTTAGGATCTAAGGATGCCAAAGCAGAACAACTCAACAATTTCCTAAAACACAACACTTGCGAAACATTGTATCTGGTGGGAGACATACTGGACATTTGGAAGATTCAACAAAACAAATGGCGTTGGAAACAAAGTCATACTAACGTAGTACGTAGAGTTTTAGGACACGCCAAACGCGGAACTCGTGTTATATATATTGCTGGAAATCACGATGAATTTCTTCGCCCTTTGATGCCCTATAATATCGGATTCGGTAACATAGAGATTGCCAACCAAATTGAACACATAGGCGTAGATGGCAAACACTATCTGGTAATACACGGGGATTTGTTTGATGGCATTACTAAACTAGCACCGTGGATAGCATTCTTAGGAGATACAGCATATGATTTTGTGCTTTCTCTCAATAGTAATTTCAACTGGATACGTCACAAACTGGGGTTTGGTTATTGGAGTCTTAGTAAATACCTCAAGCACCGAGTCAAGAAGGCTGTAGATTTTATATTTCATTTTGAAAAGAATATAGTAAGCTACTGTAAGAAACGCGGGTTTGATGGAGTAATTTGCGGTCACACGCATACTCCTATTATTAAAGAAATTGATGGCATTGTTCTAATGAACGATGGCGACTGGGTTGAATCAATGACTGCTCTAGTGGAGCATCACGATGGTACCTGGGAAATAGTTACATGGATACAAGCACATGACCACACAGTTCCTGTCTGACTGCGACACTATAAATAATATTGATCCTAAAGATCTATGGGTTATAGACAAATTTATTTTGTCTAAGCGTCTGGGATATAATTGCGGCCCAGCCGGAGTTTTGCCTCACAAACAAGATCAATATATCGTACGTCCATGTGTTAATATTAGAATGATGTCTGCCGGAGCAAAATTTGAATTTCTTAACACAGTTGACGATGTCATACCAGATGGATTTTTTTGGTGTGAAATATTTGAAGGACGACATAGAAGTTTTGATTATCATTGGGGTAAACAGACTTTGGCAGTAGAAGGATTTAGAGATGATCCTGATAGATTAGATAGATTTAGTTGTTGGAGTAAAATCAAGGACAAGTTTAAACTGCCGCCTATCATACAAGAAATTGCCAATCAATACAAATGGTTGAATGTTGAAACCATTGGCGATAATATAATAGAAGTGCATTTTCGATACAACGATGATTTTTCAACCCACAATGCTGATTCAATTATTCCAATCTGGAAAGAGAAATTTTATCACAGTCCAGCTGGAGATAGATTAGGATTTTTATTACAAAAAAATGAAAACAATACTGATAATAACGGATAATCTCAAGGACCAAATAAACGGTGTTGTTACGACCTACAAAAATATTGAGGCATGTGCGGTTCTGGACGGTTATAACATTGTGGTGCTTGATCCCGGGTGGTTCAGCTACATTGATTGTCCTAAATATAACGAAGTCAAACTTGCCTGGCCGCGCCATATGGGGAAGAAGATCGAGGAGATTGCTCCGGATTATATACACATCGCGACAGAAGGTCCTCTTGGTTTGTGGGCTCGAGCATATCTTTCACTGGCTGGTATTCCTCACAATACCGCTTACCACACTCGTCTACCTGAAGGACTTAAAAAGTTATTTGGGATTCCTGAATTTTTAACCTGGAGGTTTGTACGCTGGTTTCACAAGCATAGTGGCAAAGTTCTAACAACAACCGACAGTATGGTTTGTGAATTACAGGCACACGGATTCCAGGGAGAAATTATTTCCTGGACACGCGGGGTTGATCGTGGTATTTTTAAACCTGATTATAGACATGATGAAATAAACGGCAGATACTTGCTTTGCGTTAGTCGTGTTAGCAAAGAAAAGAATTTGGAAAAGTTTTTTGAATTGGATTATCCCGAATATTTAAAGATTATGGTGGGTGACGGCCCCATGTTGGAAACTTACAAAAAACGATACCCTAATGTTCATTTTGCAGGATTTAAAACAGGTGAAGCTTTGGCAAGATATTATGCCAACGCTGAAGTATTTGTATTTCCCAGCCGATGGGAAACTTTTGGCATCGTAATGATCGAAGCCATGGCGTGCGGAACTCCTGTGGCTGCATATCCTGTACAAGGTCCAAAAGATGTTATCGATCAAGGCATGACAGGATTTATGGATGAAAAACTAGAGGATGCTGTTACGGCTTGTTTACAACTGGATAGAGAACAAGTTGAAAAGTTTAGTGAACGTTGGACTTGGGAACTTGCCTGGAAGATCTTTAGAGACAACTTGTTATCTACTAAATATTAGCATATAATGAAAGGGATACAATGTTTGTACTAGAATATTTGGCCATAGGGTTTATTACAGTGTTTGGGTGGAATAGCGGACAGATAGTTTGGGACAAATATATCGAACCGCCTTCCATTGAACAACCTGAAGAAAAGAAGAAAATAAAATGATTAAAGATATATTGGCCAACTTAAAAGAACAACGGTGGGATGATCATAGATACTATCATCATAGTAGAATCAATCAATTTTTACATTTGGTTTCGGCCAGCAGTTTTTTAATTGCTTATGTTTATCTTTTTATTGATCCTGTAGTAAGTGCTTATATAGCATGGTTAATCAGTATGACTACTCGGCAAGCGGGGCACTTCTTTTTTGAACCAAAGGGCTATGACAATTATAATAAAGCAACCTTTGAGCATAAAGAAGATATTAAAGTGGGCTTTAATTTAAAACGTAAACGTGTATTAATGGCTTGCTTCGTATTGATTCCAATTTTAGCATATTTTGATTTAGAGTTCATGAATTATCTTGTGCCTCATCAGGATACTGAAACATTCTTAAATCGTGTGGGCATAGGGTGGTTATGGTTAGGAGTTATTGCAATTGTATTTAGAATGATTCAATTAACTGCCGTGCAAACTCGCAGGGTAGCAATTACGTGGTGTATAAAAATTTTAACAGATCCATTTCACGATGTTTGGATTTATCGTAAAAGTCCATTGTACTTGATGCAAGGACAAATGATTGATCCTGACCTTAAACAAGATTATGAGTAAATGTGGGAATATATTGAAACTTTTTTGCTGGTGTTTGCCACCGATATTCTGTATACTTACTACCTTAGGGCAGTAACTACAGATAAAATATTACAGGCAACATTTTTCAGTATTTTGATCACACTCACTGCTAGTGTAGTTGTAATAAATTATACAGAAAATCACTGGACATTATTGTCAAGCCTCCTAGGTGCTGGAGTTGGTACTTATATAGGCATGAAGTATTTTAACAAAAAAAACATAAAATGAAAAAAACTATTGCTTTATTTTTATATGATCCGAAATGTTCAGTTCAGAGCGGTAATGGAATAATGAAAGCCCTTGAAAACCATTACAACTTCAAAATATTCAGTAGAGCCCAAATAGAAGATGATTTCTTTGATAATGTTGATTTGATTGCTATCCCAGGGGGGTTTGGTGATGCAAGTTCTTTTAAGAAACTATTTGAAAATAATAAAAATCCAGTGGTTGATTTTGTTGATAACGGTGGCGCTTATCTTGGCATTTGCATGGGTGCGTATTGGGCAGGTAGCAGATATCTTAACATATTAGATAGTGTAGATGCTGAACAATACCTAACACGTCCTGGGGCAGATACTCGTAGGCCACATGCGAAAAATATCAATGTAATTTGGCAGGGTGATCCGATGCAAATGTTCTGGTATGACGGTTGCGCATTTACTGGTAATACACATAAATTCAAAACTGTTGCTAGATATTCTGGTAACAATGATCCCATGGCAATTATACAAAAACGTATAGGGTTAATAGGGTGTCATCCAGAAAGTGAAGAATTCTGGTACAATAGTTACAGTTGGTTAAAAGGCAAGTATCATAAAGGTACACACCATAAATTACTTTTAGATTTTGTAAATGAGTTAGTGACAAAATAATATGCCGTTTTATTTGATTCTAAGTTTTAAAACTTATATACTATATACATGAGTATACAATTACATGAAGCTGTGAGTAATATTCTCAGTATGCCTTATTTTAAAAATGATAATGCTCGATCAGGAACTTATAATCTTGGTCACGAAGAGGCTGTTGCTGTTAAGATTAAGGATGCTGGATTTGTTGAAGTTCAAAAATCTTTGTATCCAAAATTATCCAAAAGTATTCTAACCAGATGGGGAGAAACCGACAATGATTCTGAGTTACGCACAGTAACACAAGGACTCTCCCCGGGAACAGTAATTTTACAGCCTGCTGGATCGCAGTCATTTCCGGATATTTTAATAAAAGATTTTAGTGATCGATTTGTTGCTATTGAATGTAAGAGTGGTAAAAAGGGATTGACTCCTATGTGGAATGATAATATACCCAAGTCTAATACAATTTATGTTCTGTCTTCGGGGCAGTATAATAAAACAACAATTTTTATGTCACAAGATGTTATCAGTGTAGAAGAACAGACATTGATGGACGAACAAGAAGCACTTATTTCTAAAATTGTTGATTTATATAATGCCAAAATTAAATCAATTGATAAATTTAATAGGGGATGGGTCCAAAAGTCACGCAAACAACACTTTCAAGGCGGCAAAAAAGATAAGACCAATTATTTCACACATTCTGATAGAAAGACATGTGAAGAAAATACAATGGCATACGCATTACTATAATGGCATCACTTAAACCTATTAACGCACATTTAGATTCTGTTACAATTCAGGATATAGAAAATCACAAATTGATTACGCCCAAGGAGTTAAAACACGACTTACACAATTTAAATGCGTTTGATCCTTGCTCAAACGCCAATAACTTTGCTGGTAATCCGTTCCTTTATCATTATCAATTTAAAAATTTATTAAAATGTCGAAGAAAAGATGGTAAAACTATCTATGACATTTATAATAATAAAGAAGACCGGGACAAACTTATAGACAGTACACGTCAGCGTAATAGGGGAGGGCGCACCGCCGCTGGCAACATATTTGAGTGTTTCAGAATCAATTTGGGTAGTGTGGTAATGTTCAAAGCCACTACATCAAAATATCTTTATAAAAAATACAATGCCAAAAGTGTACTAGATCCCACAGCAGGTTGGGGCGGTCGTATGTTAGGTGCCTGGAGTTTGGGTATAAATTACACAGGAATTGATACCAACATAGAAATGAAACAGGCGTATATTGACATGATTGCGTTCCTGGAACAAGAAACAGGATTTAACAACGAGTTGTTTGAAGTTGTAAAAAACTATAAATTACAAATGATTTGGCAAAGTTGTTTAGATGTAGATTTTAGTAAAATTGATTACGATTTTGTACTCACAAGCCCACCTTATGTAAACTTAGAAATATATGAACACATGAAAGAGTGGGATAGCGACGAATTATTTTATCGAGGATTCTTTATCCCGTTATGGCAAAAATGTGTAGATAATATCAAGCCAGGCGGGCATGTATGTTTTAACATCAGTCCCAAAATGTATAAAGACGCATTATCTTTTGGACTACCGATCTGCAATGATCAAGAAAATTTGCTACAACAAATGGGTCAAAAAGTTGAAAATCTCAAACAAGGTAAGAAAAAACAAGACAAAATTTATATTTGGAATTGTTAACCCCAAGTCTGAGTTTACTTGAGTTTGTTCTCCAATTCTATTACTCTTGCTGTTAGTTCTTTTACTGCTTCAATTAATAATGCCGAAATTTGTTCATATCGAACAGCCTTAGAAATTTTTCCGGTATTTAAATCTGAAAACTCGTAAACCAGTTCTGGAACAACTGCTTCAACTTCTTGAGCAATAACACCTATTAGTTTATCAGTTTTGCCAATGTAATTAAAGGTGTAGCCATTTAATTTTCCAATTTTGCTCAATCCGTTTTCAATTTTAACAATATTTTCTTTTAAATTAATATCAGATGGAGAACCGTATGCTGTAACGTTGCCTCCGGCAATAAAGTTACCACTTGAGTCTATTGATGCTCGACTTGTATTGGCTGAATTTTTCCATAAAAATGTGTCATTAACAGATGTTGTTGTACCTTGGGTAATAGTAAGTTGCGGAATCCATGTTGACATACTGCCTGTTACCATTAGTTCAATTGAGCCTGCGTTGGCCTCTAATATAAATGTGCCACTAATAGAGTCATTATAAATTCCCGATTTACCTCCAAATGACCAACCGGAGAGCGACCCCTCGGTTTGCGATACCGAAAGAAATTGTCCATAATTACTGGTACCGGATGGGCCATTACGAGAAAGAGTAACGAATCCAGCATTGGCAGTGGTGCCACCATTGAAATTATTAACTTCAATATAATTTAGAACAGTGCTAGATGCGTTGGCCAAAGTAATACTACCAACTGAATAATTGTATTTCAAATTACTGTCGGATGTTACTCCGGTACCATTACCGTAAAGAATCTGTTGATCTGGTTGTGTAGTAACTCCATTACTTCCATTATATCCATTACTTCCAGCACTGCCAGTATAACCTACACTGCCCCAATACCCAGCACTGCCCGAATACCCTGATGGTCCGGTTGGCCCAGCCACAGCACTTGCTGGTCCGGTTGGCCCACTTGGCCCAGTGGGTCCGGTTGGCCCAGCTGAACCCCAATATCCATTAGTACCATTACTTCCATTATACCCAGAACTGCCTGTATACCCAGATGGTCCGGTTGGTCCTATTGCGCCTCCTGGTCCAGTTGGCCCATTTGCTCCTGTTGAACCTACACTTCCCCAATATCCAGATGGGCCTGTTGGCCCTACCGGTCCAGTTGGCCCGGCAGATCCATAATAACCAATTGGTCCACTTGGTCCGCTAACACCAACACTGCCAGAATATCCTATAGGCCCCGAAACAGAACTTGCTGATCCGTCGTAACCCTGCGATCCAGTCCATCCAAGCGATCCTTGACTTCCGGTGTATCCAACACTGCCAAGATATCCACTAGGTCCATCGGCTCCAACGCTTCCTGTATAACCCAACGGTCCAGTGGGACCACTCACTGTACTCGCCGATCCGGTATAACCTTGCGCTGTGCTGGCACTACCGTCATATCCCTGAGGACCAGATGGTCCAGGAACTTGGCTTGCTGAACCAGTGTAGCCAATATCACCCTGTCCACCTCTACTGCCAGTATATCCCGGAACAGTACTGGCACTACCATAGTATCCGGCCGATCCTTGCGGGCCAACTGATCCAGTATACCCCAATGGACCACTTACAGAACTTGCTGAACCAGTGTATCCCGCACTTCCCCAGTATCCCTGCGATCCGGTGTAACCCTGACTGCCAGTGTAACCCGGGGATCCAGCTTCACCAATGCCGGTACTGCCATTATATCCGGCAGTGCCTTGACTACCAGCATATCCAATACTACCAGTATAACCTAGAGAACCGGTATATCCCACACTACCACCGTACCCTGCGCTACCGTTATATCCTGCACTTCCTGTGTATCCGACACTGCCGGTATATCCAAGACTGCCGGTATATCCCTGAGGACCTGTTGGTCCTTGAATTGGCCCGGCATCGACCCATCCACTATTGCTATGTGAACCACCATAAATCCATAAATCACCAGTTGTGGTATCAATGTAAGCATCGCCTATCGTGGTATCCCCTGTTTGTACCAATAGGTAAACTGCGGTACCCGGAGTTGATGCATTGCCAGTAGATCCGTTACTGGTAATTGTACCTTTAATAGCAATTCCTGTTCCCATGCTACCATCATAGCCCTGTGATCCAGTATAACCTTGTGATCCAGTATAACCTTGTGATCCAGCATAACCAAGCGACCCAGTATATCCAATAATACCAGCACTACCTTGTGATCCGGTGTAACCCACACTGCCACCATATCCCTGTATGCCTTGTGATCCAGTATAACCCACACTACCACTATAACCTAAAGATCCAGTATAGCCAAGCGATCCGCCATATCCCGATAATCCACGACTTCCGGTATAACCCACACTGCCATTATATCCAGCTGATCCGGTATACCCAAGTCCGCCAATTGATCCGGTATAGCCTACACTGCCATTATATCCGGCTGATCCGGTATATCCTCTTGATCCAGTATATCCAAGTCCACCAATTGATCCGGTATACCCTGATCCTGGTACAGTACCCACAACTAATTCATATGTTGAGATATCGTAATATAACACATATCCAGGTAAAGTTCCAGCAGATTGTCTAATAGGTGCAATGTATGTGGCACTTGCATTTGTGGCAGTAAACGCATTACTTCCGTCCGTACCAGCACCAGCATAAATTACAATACTGTTGTTTGGTTGATTATTTGGTGCCGCATACCCGCCAATAGCAATGGCCATTGTTCCTTGATTGTTTTGACCAGCACTGTCGCCAATGGCAATACCGTTTGTGCCTTGATTGGTTTGCCCTGCATTTGAGCCAATAGCAACACTTTCAAATCCTTGACCAGTATTACCTGCTTGATAACCAATAGCAATACCTTCTTGACTTTGTGAAATATTACCTGCTTGATACCCGATAGCAATGGTATACGTGCCCGCCGTGTTATTACCGGCCTGGGTACCAATAGAAATAGCATGTTGGCCTTGATTGGAGAACCCTGCATTAGCACCAATAGCAACTGCGGATTGACCTTGACTTGTATTACCTGCATTAAGACCAATAGCAACAGCATCAAAGCCTTGATTACTATTGGCCGCTGTGGCACCAATAGCAACGTTACCCCCACTTTGATTTACTGCCCCTGCAAGATTACCGATAGCAATTGCATCTGGACCTTGATTGGTTTGACCGGCCTGGGTACCAATAGCAACTGTCCAATCTTGTTGAAAAGTCTGACCTGCTTGATAACCAATAGCAACCGCGTATTGGGTTTGAGTGGTTTCTCCGGCATGATTACCAATAGCAACTGCATATTGGCCTTGAGTAACAACGCCTGCATTAGTACCAATAGCTACTGCGGACAGGGATTGATTCTGATAACCTGCTTGATACCCGATAGCAACTGCACCAGAACTTTGATTGGTTTGACCAGCGTTTGACCCAATTGCTATAGCTTGATCCCCCTGAGTAATCAAATTTTGGGTAATGTTAATTGAATTACTGGCGTTGGTCTGAATATATATGTTTGCTAAATTGCTGGAATTTACCAATTGTACATATCCACCAACTGATAAGTTTTTAGCAATACCTGCTCCGCCAGTAACTATCAATGCTCCTGAATCGGTGCCAACAGTATTAAGTGTGCTTGATAATGTTAGAGCCGGACTAGACAAAATTCCTGTAGTTGGAGCAAAACTAAGATTGGCATAAACACCGGGACTGGCATAAATGTCCGGCCCTGTAAACATACCAGGATAAACTGTTCCAGATGTGATGGTAATTGTACCAACAAAAACAGTTCCCGCTTGTCCCGAATACGCAGGAATAATACTTGCTGTACTGATCCAAGTAGCGGTATTTCCTGGGCCATATTGTAGTAGATATCCTGCGGTTCCTGGAGCAATAAATGCCGTAGTACTTGTGGCACTTTGAATTGGTATTGCGCCGGCGACCCCGCCGTTGAGATTATTTGTACTTAATGAATTTGGAGCTGCACTGCCTGTATAACCGGTTGATCCAAAAAATCCCTGCGGTCCAATGCTACCATCGTATCCCCGCGGTCCGGGCACCGTGCTTGCAGACCCAGAATATCCTTGGCTACCTGTGTATCCTTTACTTCCGGAATAACCCTGGGGACCAGTAGGTCCAACACTGCCTGTATATCCTAGGGAACCGGTATATCCTTGACTACCTGTAAATCCAGTTGGACCAGTCGGTCCAGTCGGTCCGGTAGGGCCAATACTACCTGTATACCCTTGACTACCAGAGTATCCATATGGGCCAATTGGTCCACTAGGTCCTGCCAATCCTTGTGTAGCTAACAGAGTTACTACCTGCGGTGTAGTAAGAGTTTGTTCGACTGATTGGTCTTCAACAATAAACAATGTTGTTCCTGTTGTTGGATTAGTCAGTACGGGTAAATTTGAAAGATCTTGACGGCTCATTGTTGGGTTACCTAATATATTTGATATTTATGCATTTTGAAATTATTATTTTCATCTAATCCTTTTTATTATTTATTAGGTTGATCTATTATTAAATATGTGCTACTATTATTGTAGAAAGGTACTTATGTCAAGAAAACTAACAATTGTGGCAAGAACTTGTGGAAGAGTTTTTGCCATTCACGGAAGCAGATATATACAAAAATCCAAGCCAGAAATTATTAATTTATGTATTAGTAGCTTGGTAGAAAGTATCAACAACGTATACGAACACGATATTGAACTATATGTGTTGGATGATCATAGTTCTCCCGAATGTGCTGAAAATATTAAAACAATTTTAAGTAAATGTAAATTTCCTGCCGAGTTTATTTCGGTAGAGGGCGGCACCGGTGCTAGTTATACTTGCTATAAAGTGTATGAATTAGTGGAAAATAAAGCCACAGATTTGTGGTATCATGTAGAGGATGACTATTTACATTATCCAACTGCGATCAATGACATGATCGAAACTGTTGATCAGTTTGAAGAAAACACTGGCAATATGATTGCCATTAACCCCCATGACGATCCCCATCGCTATATTCATCAAATCTACGACAGTATTGTATTGTTTGGTCCATACAGGCATTATCGTACTATAAAACACAGCACGTACACCTGTATGGCATCTCGAAAAATTTACGACAAATATCGAGATTTGTTTCAAATGTCTGCAGAGTGGATCCTGCGTAAACCCGAAGAAGAACATATTAATAAGATTTGGGGGCAAGTTGATGTCATGATGTTTAACCCCATCCCCAGTGTAGCCCTACATTTATCTGACGAATCCAGCAGAGACCCTTACATAGACATTGAAAAACTCATTGAAGATACACCCCAACTATGGAAAATCAACGATGAATAATTATTTACACTCGGGCAGTTTTGGCGATACCATTTATGCTTTGAACGTTATTAAATTACTAGGCGGAAATTTGTTCGTCAAGATCAACGGCATGGATGAGATCAGTCGAGAAGTATGGGGCAGTCCGGATTCAGGAGCCCACGCAGGCCGTTACACACAGCAGGACATAGATTTTCTGTTTCCGTTATTAGAAAAGCAGGACTATATCAATCAAGTTGCGGTGTACAAGGATGAAGCCATTGATCACGATCTTAGATATCATTACAATTTTTGGGCCGACAAACATGCTCGCAATGGTCGTGTAGAAAATTGGCAGGGAAACAACACAGAAGTTTACGGGCTGGTTTGTGGTGTAGATATTGCTCAACATCGCAAACACTTTCTAGTTAACCCTTGGCTAGTTAATGTGGATCCTGTGAGTATTCCAGGTAAACCTGTTATTATTAATCGTACTCCCAGACATACACGCAGGGAAGCAGTTGGACTATCACCATTCCATGAACAATGGGATTATTGGATCAAGAATGAATATTTAGAAGATATGGCTGTATTTGTCGGCACTCCAAAAGAACATGATGAATTTTGCAACTTATACAAATGTAGTATTGGATATAGACCAGTTACTGATATGCTAGAAATGGCGCAACTCATTAAAGGGTGCGAACAGTTTATTGGTAATCAAAGTATGCCACTTAGTTTGGCCATCGGATTAGGTAAAACTTTTTGGTGTGAAGTTCGTGTGGATTACGAAACTGCTACAAAAACACCACATGGTTATGGAGATGTTTGGTTTCCAAGATCTAATGGCAACTATTTTTAAAGAATAAAACTGAGCCGCCGGGGTTGAACCACAATCGTGGAGGCAATTTTATGGTGTTAAAAAATTTACATGTAAAAAAATTTACATGTAAAAAAAATAACAGTTACATATTACTAGTAGGATAATGACTGTAAATAATAGTATGGAACTACTCGACATATTAAGTAAACTTTGGCCAATGTTTGTTGCATTTATTGCTCTAATAGTGGTGCTTGCCAAGGCCGATAATCGTATTTCTGTATTAGAAGAAAAGGTCAAAACATTATTTGATCTTGCCATCAACAAAAAATAAATTTGTTTTTACCTTATCATAAGCGTAAGTTTAATAACAGTTGATGTTAATTTATTTAGAGTGCTGTTCTTTTAACACCGCTGAAATACAGGTCAAATACTGTTTCATTTGTGCTAAAGGCGTACTGCTCGAATAGATAGTCAAAGTTAAATGGGATTCTAAAATCCTGTTCGGTCAAGTTTCTATAGTAATCACTCCAGCCATGTTCGATAGTCAAGGGGCTTGACCAAGGAGCAGATCTTTGAGTTCCGTGCTCCCATCTTCCTGTAGTAGCACATGTGACCACAACTAGCCCACCAGGTTTGGCCATTCTCCACATATTAAAGAATGTTTCTAACCAAAATGGATTGTGTTCAAAGCACTCACTAGATATCACAGTATCGTACATTCGATCAGGACCGGCATATTTTTGTCCATCACAGACAACATCGACCCCAAGTCCTTCGCCAACATCAATACCTGTATAAATGCAATTTTTAAAAAGACTTCTAATAGAACCATTGATGTTTAAACTTCCAACTTCTAATACTACAGCATCCCTAAATTTAGTGGGGTGTTGTTCTCTAACTGATTTAATATATGCTATTTGTTCTGGATGTGACATAATATTCCTTTAAAATATTTATCGGACAGTTTTTTAAAAAATGTTAATTCTGAGTATAAGATTTTGTGCTCGTAACTTAACCGTATTGATAAACCGCCTGGTACGCATCCAATACAATTGACATACTTGATACAATGTAGTATACTTCTATTAAGAATAAATATGCGTAACATAAGGATATGCCCATGAGATTTAGCGAACTTTTTGAAATGCCTACTTATATTCCTTCTGAACTTGATACCACTGATTTTGAAGTAAATGTTCCAAGCGTTGATACGCTGGATCGTGAATATGATTTAATCGGTAATATACAAGTTAGAAATCAAAAGATCATATCGGCTCTTAAAAAAGATCGATCAAGTGCGATTATTGGTCCTGCGGTACAACGCGATGATGGTAAACCCGCCATGGATGTAATCGTTACATTGCAATTTCACGATTCTCCTGATTTGGGCGAAGCACAAACTCCAAAATCCCTACAAGTTAATACAGTTTTTACTACATCTGCTACACGTGGGTTTGGATACGGATATCAATTATATAAAATATTACTGGACCGCGGGTTTACCATTGTTAGCGACAACATACAATACATTGGCGGGAAAGAATTATGGGCCAAAATTATACGTAAAAGTGCCATAGATAATCACAATGTGTTTATTCTAAGAGATGGAAAATACATGCGTGATGAAAATGGAAAGCCCATTGTATATGATGGAACTAATGTATCAGCAGATGATGTTTGGAGCACTGATAAGAAAAGTGTTCCGCATTTTAACACTTTATTGGTAGCTAAAAAAATATAATTTGGATTATTATCCCAAAGGATAGAATCCCCGTATTCAAAATCAGTTGTGGCAGGGTCGGGTACCGAGCAATCCGTCAATATAAATACAGTATGAAAATTACAGAACTTATCAAGGAAGAAATAAGTCTTACAAAGTACGGACCTAATGCTAAAGAAGCAATAAAGCAAGGGCTAGCTGATTCGTTAAACGTGCTATATACTAGATTTAAAAAACATAACGGAGAAAGATATTCTCCTAAATCATTCGATGACGACGATGGTGATTACAAAAACTTTGTGGTATGTTTAAAAAATGATTTATTTTTTCAGGCCACACACACTGTAGGTGCTCGGTTACGCGAATTAGCGGCAAGCATCGAACCCTACTATAACGATGTGGGAGACACAGTTTCGTTTATACAAACAAACGTTGATGGGTATGCCAGCGGACTTACCATTGTAATAAACGAAACTTATCTTCAAGAAATAACAACTAAAATAATTTATAATTTAGTTGATGCCGCTAGAAATTCATATAATCAAGGCGAACGTCTTGATGGACTTTGGAATGATTTTGTAAAAAATGCAATCGATCGTAAAATGAATGATCGCGTTTCACTAGAAGGTCTCGATGATGGGGTTAAAAGCAATATTAATAAAATTGTTGATATATTTATACATGAACTGGTACACACAATCCAACATACTCAACAGTACAAAAAGACTAAAAGCCCTACCTATACCAGTTATTTAGGCAAGACAAAAGATTTTAATAAATTACACGATCTCAAATTGAATGATAAATTACCCCCAGAGGAAACAGAAAAATACCAGTCAATGTATCTGGCTAGCCCGCAGGAGATAGCGGCACATGCACACAATATTGCTCTTGAATTTATACATAGTTGGGGGCTGGATGACACAGATCCTGAAAATTTAAATTCGATTATTCGTAACATAACCGAATATAACGGAATAGTTGATTCCATAGACTCTTACCTTCGTAATCGATTTAAGGGTGCTACTGATAAACGTACACAGCAGGTGTATAAACGTTATATGAAATTAGTTTATAACGAAGTTATGAAGTATATACAACATCTAAAACAGAAATCTAATATATAATAACTGTTGTTTGTTCAATTGATACCCTACTCTACTGTCCCTTCGCCAATAAATATAGTATGAAGATTACAGAACTCATATCAGAATCAGCCGATGAAAATCGTGCTTTAATATCACTAGCACAGGCATTGTATAGAAAAATCTATAACAACTACGCAATACCTAATCAAGAAATTGATTACGATGATGATTACACTGACGATAATTACGGCAACAACGACTATTCAGATGATAGCGAATTTGGCAATACCAATATTGATTACGAACCCGGGGGTGATGAAGAAAAAATCAAACTTGGTAAAATTGGCGATATGTTCGATAGCTCTATACCTGCTTTAGATAATATTAAAATTGAATTAATATCCGACTACAGCATACACAAGCTGTTTTCTAAGGAAGAAGGCCACGAGGCCATGGGACATACAATTTTAGGTTTTTGGTCAAGTGATACCAATACCATATCATTTAATGCCGATAGACTGAGAGATAAAAGAATGGAAACCATAGTTGGGCATGAGTTGCGACATGCGTTAGATGATATAAAATCCAATTACAAAGGCAACGTAAGTACACGGTATACAACTCCAAAAAATCCAGAACATCGTAAAGATAAAAGCATGAATTATTTGGCACAGCCCGCCGAAATTAATGCTAGGTTCACAGAAGTATTACACAATTTATTACCTAAGATCCAAAACGCAGTTAAACTTCCTGCTGATCAGCAACGTGATAAATTGATAAAAGACCTAAATGTGGAATTACAACGCAATCACATTTCGGCAATGTTCCCAGAAAAAACACAAAGTTCCGACTATAAACGTCTATTAAAGCGAGCCTGGGAATTTATACAAAAAGAAGTTGATCACTTGAAATCTGTTGACAGTGAACAGAAATAAGTATAGAATATATTTACGACCGTGAGTGGAATATGGCAGACCTCCGATACCGTAAGGTACGGGAATGGATTAGTCCTAGACAGGATCCTTGTAGGTTCAAATCCTACCGGTCGTACTAGACATAAAATATAAGTATGTAATAGCAATAGAGACGTGGGTGAGCCGGTTTAAACCACCTTCCTGCTAAGAAGACGTATGAGCAAAAACTTGTACCGAGAGTTCGAATCTCTCCGTCTCTGCCAGATAACAATAAAGGTAAATTATGTATACTAAACCCTCAGCAAATTTTAAAATGAGCAATAAATCAAAACTATTGTTAGGAGGAATTTCAAACAAAGCAGAACGGGATAATTGGAAACGTATGATGATCCAAGCGCAACTCAGTGAGGCAATTAGCCCCAAAAGCAATAGAGATGATCGTAAACCGAAAGTACTAGCAGGGTATGTTGCTATTGATGGGTCACAGGCAACAGAATAATTTGACAAAGTAATCAAGTTGCCATATAATAGTATTTTTAAATAGAAAGTTATTATGTTAAACAAAATTGTTCGTACCACAATTGATACAGAAAAATGCGTTGAAATGATTGGTAATAGGTTTAATCTGGTATTGATAGCATCACAGCGTACACGTGAACTACGCAAAGGATATCGACCATTAGTTAACAACAGTAACGATAGTACTTCGGTTGTGCTTGCTCTTAAAGAAATTGAACAGGGCAAAGTTGGTATTGAATATTTAAGGAAAATTAAATGAGTAAAGGCAGCAGGCAACGTCCAACTGATTTAGAAAAGTTTAGAGCAAATTACGATGCTATCTTTCGCAAATCTGACCCTAAAACCATTGAAGATGCCAAAGCAGAAGATGAAGCATTCAAATTGATTGAAGAACAAAATAAAAAAACTGAAAAGGATTGATTATGCAAGTTAGAACAGAAGAAAACAAAGAAGATATTGGCAAATGTGGTTGCGGCCGTAGTCCAATTGGACATTGTATTGGTTGGCATGCGTTGGGCGAAGACGAGTTCCGGCAAGCATTGGCCGAATGGGATGCCAAAATGATGGATCCAAAAAAGAATATAGTTGAATAAGTTTTGCCTCCATAGTCGTAATGGTATTACGAATAGAACAAGTTAAATAAATTTACGGCCCAATCCACTGCAACATAGTTGTACGGTTGGGTTTTTTCTTGACTTTTTTATAACCCAACACTATAATAGCGCTATCATAAAAATAATTAAATTAAACAACTCACACTCAAATTATGAAAAATAAAAAAGCAGAATATGCCAGAGTGTGTCTATGTCTAACATTATTTAGATATGACAATATTAATGGTTGACACGTTGTAGTAATATTGCTATAATACACACATATTAAATAACTTACAGGAGTAAAAATGACAATGGCAATTAAACCAACTACTGGTTCTAATATTTTAGAATTTGACACAGACGCAATTCGCGCTCGTGAAAAGGAAATAGAACTTGAAACAGACGAGCAAATCATCACACGGTTACGTGAACGTTTCCAAATTTTAGATGATATGACACGAGCAGTCAAAGAAGGTAATGTACGTGCCATGATTGTTAGCGGGCCTCCGGGTGTTGGTAAATCATACGGTGTTGAAACTGTGCTACAAAAGGCAGACTTGTTTAATACCTTGGCAGAGAAGAAACCAAAGTTTGAAGTTGTTAAAGGTGCTATGAGTGCGATTGGCTTGTATGCCAAATTGTATGAATTTAGTGCGGCCGGTAACGTAGTGGTGTTTGATGACTGTGACAGCATTTTGATGGAAGACCTAAGTCTTAACATCTTGAAAGGTGCTTTAGATTCCAGTTCACGTCGATTCATTAGCTGGAATACTGATAGCCGTATCTTGCGTAGCGAAGGCATTCCAGATCGATTTGAATTTAAAGGTGCGGCAATTTTTATTACCAACATAAAGTTTCAAAATATCAGGAGTAAGAAACTGCGCGATCACTTGGACGCTCTCGAATCACGTTGTCATTATATTGATCTTGAGATGGATACAATGCGTGAAAAGATTTTGCGCATTAAACAAATTATCAACGATGGTATGTTGGAACGTTACGAGTTTGACAATATTGATGTTGTACGTGATGAATTGGTCGAGTTTATTGTGGCCAATAAAGACAAATTACGTGAACTCAGTTTACGTATGGTTCTTAAATTAGCAGACTTACGTAAAAGTTTTCCAAGCAATTGGCAAGCTATAGCACGTACAACTTGTATGAAGCGCGGCGTTTAATATGTGGGAATTTATAACTGGACGAAAAATGCAAAGGATAGTGGTAATATCTACTATCTTTTATATACTAAGCACTGCTGAAATTTATTATACTGATGAGAGATGGTGGTGTATGTTGGCAATGATAATAATTATAGAATTTTTATCGTACGGGCATGGCATGCTTGATGGAACCAGCAATCTACTTGACATGGATCGAGATAAATTACTCAAAATAAAAGATTATATAGATGATATAGATCAGGGGACTGATCACAACGAAGAAAAACTTGTTGATATTTTAAAAGAAAAAGAAAAGAAAGAGGAAATGAAAGATGATTGATCAAATTAATAACTGTAAATGGATTGGTAAAAATCCTAAGCTACAATCAATATGTTGTAAAAGTGCTGTTCGGGATCGCAGTTATTGTGAGGATCATGTTTGGCTAGTCTACCAAAAAGGCAGCGCACTGGCCAAACGTAAAAAAGATATTCGCAGAGCAGAAGCTTTTTGGAATCTCGAAAGTGAATTTCATCAAGCAATCGAAGAACTCATTGCCGAGGGTGAGCTCGAACTCTAATTTAGATCAAGAAAGACCAGCATGCCAACAAAAGAAGGAAAACCGATACTGTATATGCCAATTGGTGTGCCGTGTAGTGGTAAGAGCACTTGGGTGCACAATCAAGAATGGTTCAAAGACTGTTCCTATATTAGTACAGATTCTTGGGTAGAATTGTATGCTAAAGAACAAGGTAAAACTTATTCCGAGGTATTTGTAGAATACATGCCCCAGGCTGTTAACATCATGACCGAACATGTTAAACTGGCTAGAGATGCTGGTCAAGATATTATATGGGATCAAACCAGCACATCAATCGCAAGTCGTAAACGCAAGTTTAATATGTTGCCAGATTACTACAAAATTGCTGTGGTGTTTCCCATACCTGAAAAAGAAGAACTTGCTCGTAGACTAAAAAGTCGTCCGGGCAAAGACATTCCAGATGGTGTGGTAGAACAAATGGCATTTGATTTAGAAATGGAACCGCCTACACAACAAGAAGGTTTTGATGAAATTTGGAGAGTATAATAATGTATATAACAAACTACGATCAATCGGTAAATCTTCCCTACGAGCGTGGGTTGTTAGAATGGTTGCAGGAAAATTATCCACATTCACGATACAGGATTAAATATGGCTGAATCACCAATTGAACACAAAGATAAACTGGGACAATTACTCAAGATAGGGGATTGTGTGGTATATTCAAGCTCAAATAGTTTAGAAATTGGAACTATTAAAAAACTTTATCCAAAAATGATTAAAGTTTGGAGTATTGGGGCAAAACCCAAGTTTGGATGGTACAGAGGTCAAAACAAGTATCCCAGTGATACAATATTGTTAGACAGTCCCGGAATTACAATGTATCTGTTAACACACTCATAGGATTTATAAAATGAAGCCAGGATATAAAGAACCGTGGTACGCCAAACGTAGACGTGAAAATCAAGAACGTAACGAGAAATCAAAATGAAAGAATATACTATAGAATGGGATGTTGAACTATGGACATATGTGTTAATCTACAAAGATATAAAATATCCGTTAAATGTGGACAATATAGTTGATGCTGAAACTAGTGCAAAAATTAAAATACCTTATTTGAAGAGGTTAGAAGAACAACATCAAGTTGACTGTGAATAAAAAGAGCAGTATAATTACAGTATGAACAAATTAATAAGAGATGGACAAGTTGCTGTAATCTACAGCAGTGACTATGGTGCAGGATGGAGCACTTGGAGTCCCAATTACCCAGAATTGGCGTTTGATGCTGGTATAGCGCAATTGATAGAAGAACAAAAATTTGATCAACTGGAAACTTATCTTGCTCTAAAATATCCTGACACACACAGGAACAGGAGTACTTTAGAAAGTTTGAGAATAGAATGGTTATCAGATGGAACAGAGTTCATAATCACAGACTATGATGGTAATGAAACTATCATGATAAAAGATGATATTATTTGGATGAAAGCATAGGAGAACAATATGCCAAGCGTATTTTTGGTAAGTGACACACATTTTGGACATGCAGGCGTATGTCGTTTTACACGCAACGATGGTGTTACAAAACTGCGTCCATGGGATAATGCAGACGAAATGGATGAAGATATGGTCAAGGCTTGGAACGACCGTGTCCGGCCCAACGATAAAATATATCATTGTGGCGATGTTGTAATAAACAGACGATCGTTGAGTATTATGAGTCGATTAAACGGAGACAAAGTTCTAATCCGGGGAAATCATGACATCTTCAAAGATGATGACTACAGACAATACTTTCGTGAGTTGCGAGCATATCATGTCATGAACGGACTTATTTTAAGTCATATTCCTGTTCATGAAGCAAGCCTTGGTAGATTTGGTTGCAATATACATGGCCACTTGCATGCCAATCGTGTTATGAAGGCAAGAGGTGTTGATGCTCGAACTGGTGAAATTTTATACAGTGATGAGATTGATCCTCGTTATTATAATGTATCAGTTGAACAACTACCCGACTTTGCTCCAATCTTATTTGAAGATGTATTAAAGAAGATTAAAGATCAAGGAGGCGAAGTAGGCTTCAAGAGCGGGAATTTTGATAAAGCTGATTAGGGAGGAATTCATGGTCCCGATCAGCTGGATTCAAAATAGGATCAAGAACAAAGTCCTTGGCAGTACTCCATGCCAGAGTGGATGTGTATGGTCTATCTGACAGCGTGTACAGTATCATGAAATCATCTTCACTTGGATCAATCATAACAGTATTTATAGCAATTTTGTACCAGCCTAACATTTTGCTTTACAACACGCACACCAAACAACAACACAAGGACACTTAGATGTCCTATTTTTTTGACCATTGTACTAGTAATGCATAATTAAGATATATGACAACTTTACATATTTTATCAAGCCCGTATGGTGCGATTAATCTAAATAATAGAATTGACCCTTTTTCTATCAGCACTTGGAAATTTATACATTACATGACCAAAAAGGGGTGGAATTGCATTCATTACAGTATTCCCGGAACAGAAGTCGATTGCGAAACTGTGCAATGCTTGGATATCATAAATCTAAATAATGACATAAATGTACATGTTTACAATGATAGGGCTGGTAAAGAAATTGCAGCTCGTAAACAACCCGGAGATATGATAGTGTGTATGTTTGGTATAGCAAATAAAGATGCTACCGAAAATAATAAAGATTTAAAAATTGTAGAACCCAGTATTGGGTATGCTACACATACTGTGTTTGCTGATTTTAGAGTTTTTACCAGTTATGCTCACATGCACATGTTCTACGGAGAACGCAACATGTTAATGAATCCCAGTTGGTGGGATGATGTTATTTTAAACGCATTTACTCCTAGCGAATTTGAATATGTCGAAGACAAAGATGATTACTTCTTGTATTTTGGTCGCGTGATTGAAAGCAAAGGTGTTCATCTTGCTATACAAGCAACAGAAGTAACAGGGAATAAATTAATTATTGCCGGCCCTGGCGATTTAACCAATATAGGATATCCGCCGGGGGAAGTACCAAGTCATGTTACATTAGTAGGACCGTGCGATGTTGTTCAACGAAAACAGTTGATGTCCAAAGCTCGCGCCATCATTGGACCAACCTATTATGTAGAACCATTTGGTAATATGGTTGTTGAAGGCTACATGAGTGGTACTCCTGCTATTACCACAGACTGGGGAGGATTTACCGAAACTGTTATTCAAGGTGTTACTGGTTTTCGATGCCGTACATTCAGAGAAATTGTAAATGCAATTAACAATATTGATTCTATAGATAAAAAAGCCTGTAGGGATTGGGCGATCAAACATTGTAGTGATGAAGTTATACATAACCAGTTTGATGAATATTTTAAAAATATTGAAAATTTAAATTTTTATAAATGAAAATCTGTCGAGTAATATTTTCTACCAACCGTATCGAGTATCTAAAGCGTACATTAACGGCTCAACAAAATTTAAATTGGGAAGAATGCAAGGTAGATAGCATATTCATCGATGATTACCCAACGAACAGGGATGATCTATTTGTTAGTCAGTTGGTTCGTAAATTTGGATATAACGAGGTATACCTTCATAAACAAAACTTAGGGTTAAGCGTTACATGGACCAAATTCTGGAATCTAATACGTGATCGCGATTATGATTATATTTGGCATCAAGAAGATGATGTAGAAATACTAGAACCTGTTAGGATTTTAGACCTTGTTGCTCTATTGCAAAAAAATCCAAATTTTAGTCAAGTTGTACTCAAACGTCAAAAATGGTATCCCACCGAAGAAGAATCGTGTGCTAAAGACACAGATGGTATCTTTCAAAATTATCGGTGTGAAAATGCCAGTTTAATTTTTAGTCCAATGGCCAGTCTATATTCTATAGATCGAGTTAGATTCCCGTACAGCGAATTCTATAAAACAAATTTTCCCGATACTAATCTGGCATCTATTAATTTCAACGAGGGCATGGTTGGAAAAGCACTTGCCATGGAATTGGGGTTAACAAGTGCGCACTTAAAGAATTCTCTGGGAGGAAATTTAGTAAATCATATTGGGGAATATTTTACAGGACGTAGGGTTTTACCAAACGAACCTAATTATGAGCAATTTGCCCATTATGATCCTAAAAAACGATATAATTCTAAGACAGGAGCAAACTGGGAATAAATATACAAAGTTGTAGGAGACTTTGTGTATAAATCAATACCAAAATTTAACTGGAGCTCTTGGGATAGGGAATCTATCGCTAGCATGGTTGGTCTTATAAAAGATGAGGTTGTTGGTCGAAATTTAACTCTAGATCGATTTCATTTTATACTCGCCAATCATTTAAAAAAATACATGCCCGTAAGGTGTAGAAAAAGCAAAGAACCTCAGGTGCCTTCCACCTTTGTATTCATTGGAGGAGTATATCATACAGAATACGACATGCATCGTGAAAAAAGTATTGAAATATGTTTGGTCTACAACTTACAAGATAAAAATATATGTGTAACAACCCGAAGATTTAATCGAATATGCATAAGAATAGCAGATGTACTGTTACATGAAATAATACACATGCATCAGGCACGTAAACGTAAATTCAAATGCTTACCGGGCTATAGCAGTACTGCTGAATCTACTCAACAGAGACAGGAACAAAATTATTTGGGAGACCCCGACGAGATTGACGCTTACGCATTTAACATGGCATGCGAACTTACAGATAAATTTAATGGAAACATGCAACGTATTGTCGACTATTTAAACGAAGAACAAAAAGGAAAACGCCGTTATTATGATACATGGAGAACATATCTTAGAGCATTTGACTATGATCAAAATCATCGTGTTATAAAAAAAATAAAAAAGAGATCAATGCATTACTTGAGTCGTCGTCAAGTTTCTAAACCTTTTCAATCAAAAGATTGGATACATCATTGACATAACTCATACATTATGCTAACATAATGTATGTCCGTTAATTTTACAACAAACAAAATTAAAATTAATGTCGAGTGCCCAGCACAATATAAAACAGATTATTAACAAATGTCATGAAAAAGATTGACAGAATCTAAATAAACTTGTATTATATAGAATATAGGAATAATAATGACGGAATCCAAAATATACGAACACGAAAAAGAAACAGGGTTAGCCGCAATGGCAGGCGACAGTGGTTATAGCGAAGGCACAGCACATGACTATTTGTGGGCTGTAATGAAACGAAATGGTAAAAGATTCTGGGCTGGAGATAACATCAGTGAATACGTTGATGAGAAAATGAAATCACAATTAATTGATGAAACAACTGAAGCATTTGAAAGAGTTTTAGATTGTTTGCTTATCGATCGTGAAAACGATCCCAACAGCAAGGGCACAGCACATAGACTGGCCAAGATGTATTTTAATGAGGTGATGAGTGGAAGATATGAACCAGCCCCAGACGCAACAGCATTTCCAAATGATTCGGCGGACCGCTACGAAGGTATGCTGGTTGTCCGTAGTGAGCTTCACAGTATGTGTAGCCATCATCATCAACCCGTTATTGGCGTTGCTTATATTGGTATTATTGCCGCGCAAAAACTCATTGGACTCTCCAAGTACACAAGAATCGCACAATGGTGTGCCCGTCGAGGTACTCTCCAGGAGGAACTTTGTAATGACATTGCTAGGGAAATAATGAAGGCCACAGACAGCGAAAACGTTGGTGTTTATATTGAAATGACTCACGGATGCGTGGAAAATCGAGGAGTAATGGCTCACAATAGTCTAACACAAACTACAGTATTAAAGGGTGCGTTCTTGACAGATTCCGGAACAAAGAAAGAGTTCTTTGATAATATTCAACTACAATCAAGAAATGGCAACTAAGCCAAATTAACATTTCAATAAAGGTAACAAATGAAAAAATCTAAACTAAACATCCCAAGTCGCCCACCAATGGCAAAGCCGGCCAATCCGGCACCCAATGCCGGCGCGACACAATTGCCCACTAAAGCAAACGGGCAAAGACCCAGCATTATGGTAGCAGTACCAGCAATGGAAATGGTTAATGCTGAATTTGCACAGCACCTGGCCATGGCATGTGCCAATATGGTGGCTAATGGCATTAAAATTAATTGTGCGTTTAATATTGGCAGTGTTATTACTATTGCTAGACGTAACTTAGTTGATATCTTTTTAAAGAGTGATTTTGATTATATTTGGTGGGTCGATAGTGATATGAAATTTCCAATCGATGCTCCCATGCGATTGTTGGCACGTAACAAAGAAATTGTTGGTGCCAATTATCGTAGACGTCGTTTTCCTAATCCTAACTTTACAGGCATGATGGGATCGGCTGGTAAATTTACCGAATTTCAAACTACAGATAATAGTCCAGCAATGGAACTTATTGACGTATTACCGCACGGTATGGTATTGTGCAGACGTGAAGTATATGAAAAAATTCCACAGCCACATTACTTGCAAGAGTTTGTACCAGCGCTCAATCTTGAAATTGGTGAAGATATTTTCTTTTGTCAACAGGCTCAAAAATCAGGATACGAAATTTGGTGTGATCAAGAATTGAGTAGAGAAGTAGCACATATTGGAATTTTCCACTTTAACTACAATTTGTCCGTGCCCAAATAAATTTAGGTTGGAAGTGTAAAATTATTTACTCACTTCCAACCTTTATGATGTTTACATACATTGATAATATGTTAATATAAACAAACAAAAAGAGGTAACATAATGTTATTTGAAAGTATTGAAATTCGTAAAGTGTGTAATGGTGTAATTGTTACATTACGAAGCGAGGAAGATCAAGATAAAGAATATGTCTACGACAAAGATAGTAAAGCTATTAAATTTGTAAAAGACCTGTTAGAAACTAAAAACAAAGAGCAAGTATTAGCTTGAAATTTATGACAGTTAAAAAGAAATATAATATAGGGGATACCGTTTGGATATATGGTATTACTAATGATAAATCTACCGAAGGTATCATTGTTCAAACCTTTACAGTCGATCAAGAAGGATGGGATCAAGATCGAATCCACTATGTTGTGTCAGTTCCAACTGAAATTGAACCGTTGATTGAAGTAAGAACATGGGAAACCATTAGTCAAGATAAAAATGGACACGTGGGGGTAATGAGAGACACATTTGAAGATCCAGACGCTGCATTAAAGTTATTACGCAGAACTGGGTTGACTTTAACTAATGACGGTGATTATGCTTTCAGAGAAGACGAGCATGATGATCCCAGTCCTGAACAAATTCATAAGGCATTGATTAAAAGTCAAACCGATGTTGCTCATGCTCCATTGATTTATAAAGATAATACCAAAACAACACGTAAACGGTACCCCCCGCGTAAAAAGAAAATTTAATGGAAAATACAGCATCGGCAATAAAAGAACTAGGCAAAGTTATGCGAGATTGGGTTGATAACAATACAAAAATTAAGCCTACATTGATCAAAAGAGGTAATGGGTCGAATCATCGGTGGTGTTTACAGTTGGTTGAAGAACGAAAAACAAATACATACCATACTAGCCGGTTGGACGAATCTGTAGAATGGACTCATAATCAATTAAAAGATTGGCCCAACTGTGAACGTAAGTCTTGGGATATGTGGGATTTTAAACATAAAACTGATGCTGAAAAGTTTGTAACATTATTTTATTTGTCATGGCAACCATAAGATACCGAGAAGTTACAAAAGAAGATGGTACCTATAATATTGAAGAAATTCATAAAGTAGTTGTTCACTCTTTTTTGATAGGTGATGTAGAAGATCCAGATATATATGCGTCAGAACCATTGTGGCAATGGGATCAAAGTCCTCAAGGACAGTTTGTTATAAAACATGCAGTTAATAACCCCGAATGGCAAAGACACGTGGATCCTATGAATTTTGGGTATAAGTATACAATTATTGCAGAATTAGAAAAGAAAAAGTTGGCTGAATATTATTTGAGATGGGGTAAACCAGGATGGAAATAAAACGATATGGCAGTACATGTAAAGTTAAACAAGTTAAAAATTCTAATACCGTAGACGCTGAAGTATACGATTTTACAGAAAGACAAACTTTAACTGTGGTAGTGGGTAAATCAATTAAAGTTCCCATGAAATGGAACGGTAAACTATATGAAGGTCGTATGGCTGGAATAGATTTTGTATCAGAAGGCCCAAGTGTATCAGTAACCAAAACAGGAAGATAATATGAATGTGTTCAGAGATCAAGAAAAATTTATGCGGGCATGTGATCAAACTACCGACAAGTGGAATGAAGATCAATTTTATCTTTATAAAGATCTTATCCGAGAAGAAGTAGCAGAACTCTCCGAAGCCGAAACTGACGAAGATTCCCTAGACGCACTAATAGATATTTTAGTTGTTACTATTGGAGCTATACATAGTGCAGGGTACGATGCTGAAGGTGCATGGAAAGAAGTCATGCGATCTAATTTCAGTAAAGTAGGCGAGAATGGAAAGGTTAGAAAAAGAGAAGACGGAAAAGTCCTTAAACCAATTGGGTTCTCTCCTCCAAATCTGTCACCATTTATCAAAAAGTAATTTGACACTGCTAGTAAATACCTATATAATTAGTGTTTATTAGGAGTTTTAATGAAATCACAATATTGGGTTAATGGAAATTTTGCTGGCTGGATACGCGGTACTCCTAAAATTGAAATAGGTACCAGCGAAGAATGGGAAGATTGGAAAAACAAAGCACAGAGTCAACATCCTATAAGATATTGGATAGCCGAAGAAGGCTTAGACAAATTACAAAAAATTGTATATTACATACCGGAAAAATTAAACGATTTGCGATATTATATTAATAATCGTTGGGTCTCTCATAGCCATCAACTTACAGCACATTCGAGAGACATTAAACCAGGACAATGGCAAGACGTTGGCAATCGCTTCCTTCCTTGTTTGTTTAACGAGCTTGTGGATTTTGTTGAAGTAGAACAAGCATGGTATCACTGTATGTGGAGTGATGAAGCACGTATAAAATATTCAGTGCCGTGGTGGCGTAGTGGGTGGTTGCGTCTACGTACTTGGCGTTGTCCAGAAGCTGGATTGGACTATTTGAATTGGGCAAGCAGCCTTACTAATAAAGAGTTTATTGAAGACGGCGAAACGGAAGAACCAACTTATCAAGCTAAGGCTGCAAAAGAGATCATTGAGCTATACACTTGGTGGACTACTACATATCGTAATCGTCCAGATCCCTACGAAGCAAGTGGTTGGCGTGATTACTGTGATAAACAAAGAACTGAAAATGGTGATGGATGGTTAGGTAGATCACTTAAAACTTCAGAGGATGAAGAATTAAGTAGAAAAATTCTTAGTGCTCTACATGCCACTGAAGAAGCGTATGAGCAAGAAGAAGAAGAAATGATGATTAGGTTAATTAAAGTTAGACAAGGACTTTGGACCTAATATGAAATCACAAATACCAGCCGATGGCATTTATAAGCAACATGACTGGGGCGACACAGTCAGCTATGGTGTGCCCTGCGAGTGTACAAGTGAAGATCATCAGCATAGTATTTGGGTTGAGGCAGACGATGTCAATGTTACCGTAACAACTTATACCACACAAAAAACTAACTTTTGGAGTTCAAATCGATTCAAAATTATTTGGACATTGTTAATCAAAGGTCACGTAGAATATCAAGCCAGTCTCATTATGTCTAAACAACAAGCATTTAACTATGCCGAAACATTAAAAAAGGCCGTAAACAATGTCGAACAATTCCAACAACACAAAAATAGCAAGTAGTCCCGAGCGTCATACCTTTCAAAAAGAAAGTTATGTCAAACGTTGCGAGGAAGAAGGCAAGTTACCTAATCCAGCATACGTTGAAATGTACAAGACTTGGCAAGAAAAAGATGCAGAAAATCTTGTAGATCCTGCATGGCAACAAGATAATCTAGAATACGATTTGCGTAGCACTACCTGGATCTGTAACAAAGTCAAAGCCTCAGATAGCTATGCTCAGAACTTGTATGCGGCCATGTGTAACATGCAGTTTCAAAAATTGGATGTTGTACCTATATTGAAAAATCAACGCTGGTCATGCTCTTGGCGTCATGCAGGAGGAGTTGTGGCAGATATGCTACAAAAGGGCGATTATATAGATTGGTACTGTAGCGGCATCGGCGGTGGTGGCGGATTGATTTATAATACAGCAGATGGCATCACCAACAGTTACGTTCCAGAAGGTGTAGTCACTGATGAAATTCGGGAAGATTTAAAGAAGTTAGGATGGGTTCCTGTTGAATGGGAAGATGAAGAATGAAAATTGCGTTGAGTAAGCGTACAATTGAGCGTGACGGAAAGGTATACGATGCTATCGAAAACGCATGGTATACCTTTTTGGACGGTCATGATTTGACGTTTATTCCCAATCGATTGGATCAGGACTTTGATGCGCTGGCGGAAAACGCCGATGTTTTCATAGTCACAGGGGGCGATAATCGCCCCGTACGCAGGCGCACAGAGCGTAGGATGATCATTGCTATGCTGAAACGCAATAAACCTGTTGTAGGGGTTTGTCACGGGGCTTTTTTACTTACAAAGTTCCTAGGCGGAACCACAGGGCGCAAGGATGGACATCGCGGAGTTATCCATAAAGTTATCCACAATGATGTTGAATATAGTGTGAATAGTAGTCACCGTTACTACATCAAAACATTGCCAAAAAGTGCTGAAATTTTAGCCACGGATGAAGATGGTCATTGCGAAGCGTGGATTGATCATAACATAGCAGGCATAGTATGGCATCCAGAACGAGAAGAAAACGGGTTTATTCCTCCCGAAATCATGCCGTTTTTTGGTAAACCCCTCCTAAAAGTCGCTTGACTTTACTTCACTACCGTCATACAATAACAACATTGTTTAACAACATAGGAGCAGACATGGCTACAGTAGTAGGCGTAAAAATTACACCCAAGACAAAAAAAATTACTAGCATAACTATTCGTGAGAATGCTAAACGTGATCATAGCCCAAAATGGGATAATATAGCAACTATGACTACAGATGAATATAGCAAACACTGGCACCGTGCCATGGATTACTATCGCCTTGAAGCCGACTCAAAAACTTTCAAACCAAAAATTATTGAGTGGATGAGTCAAAATGATTATCCTAAAGATCAAATACAAGAATTTAAGAAAACAAAAGACTGGCGTACTAACTCCACAATGGGTGCTGTTGTATCTTGCTTGATAAAAGGAATGCCAGATGTGCGTGATGATTTTAATCAGGGAAAAAGCAGTGTAGCATGGCTTAAGAAAGAAATTAACAAAGTCATAGATGCCGGCCGACATGATATCGAGGAAGTTGTAGTAGATAAAAATGCTCCCAAGGTAACTACTCATATTGTCAACATCCAAGATCGCATTCGTGATCAAGCAGTTGTTATGAGTGATGAATTGGATGGAGCAATTGATTCTTGGATTACTGACCCAGAAACATTTGATCCAAAATCATTCAAGATTACAAATCTATTACGTGGTAAAGGAGCTAAAGCCGCACAAGCTCGTTATATTAAATCATTCTTTTCTAAAGGCCTTGCCGAGTTGCATGAATTAGCCAGTGGTGAAGCTGACGAACAGTTGCGTGAAGCATACAAACATAATAGTCGTAAAAATATTAAAAAGTTAATTGAATTTTACGAAGGCATTGCATCAGCCTGTGATCAAATTGCCGCCGAAGCCAAGATATTAAAAAAGCCACGTGCCAAGAAAGTTGTACCTGCTGACAAATTAGTTGCCAAGATTAAATTCAAAGTAAGTGAAGACAAATTGGGTATTACCAGTGTACCACCAGTCCAATTAATTGGAGCGCAAAGTGTTGTAATTTACAATACCAAAAGTCGTAAACTTGGAATTTATATTGCTAAAACAAGTGCAGGGTTGAGTGTTAAAGGTACTAGTATTGTTGATTTTACAGAAAAAAGCTATCAAAAGACTTTGCGTAAGCCAGTTGAACAGTTAAAAGAGTTCAAAGATCAAAATACACAACGTCGAGTTGAAACTTGGTTTGGTAAAATTAAAACTACTGAAACCGTAATGAATGGTAGATTCACCGAAGATGTTATTTTGTTAAAGGTATTCAAATGAACAACCAACATGAAAAGTTATTGTCTCAAGCAAACATAGTGCTTAACCCACCGGGAACATATAGACGCTATGATAACATACTGCCCAAACAAATGGAAAAGTTTGCTGAGTTGATTGTGCAGGAATGTGGTGAAGTTGCTTATCGAGCCTATTGGGATAATCCCGAAACAGTTAAAGGCATACACATTAAAGAAGCGATTCAAAAACATTTCGGAGTTCGAGAATGAGTCATGATTCGTCGGGGATAACTGGATTTATTGAAATATTCCAAGGTAAGTTGGATCGCATGAAAAGCCATCTTAGAAAAGAATTAGAAAAATCTAAACATGAACGGGATCGCAAAGCAATACGGCATCAATTAAATGATGCTAGGAAACTTAATAGAACATTGAAAGAGATGCGTAACTTAACCACTAAACATTGTCCACATTGTGGGGAAAAGATATGAACGAACGAATTAAACAACTTGTTAGACAGGCTGTTGAGTCTGTTGATATTGTCACAGGAAATGAATCACTAGATGATGAGTTGGCCAAGATGTATATTCCTGATTGCTTTTCAGAAAAGTTCGCTGAGTTGATTGTTCGGGAATGTGCTGATATTTTCGGTCGGGAAGGCATCGGAGAATACCAAGTTGATGGAAACTGGATTGCCAAAACAATCAAACAACATTTTGGAGTTTGAGAATGATACAAGGATTTGAACATGTTGGCGACACACACAAGTGTTCGGTGTGCAGTTGTGAATTTACCGAAGACGAGGGCGGAGTGTTGGGTTACTTTGGTATATTGCCTGTGGCCTTTTGTCCCACTTGCTATAGCAGTATGGTAGATATGGTGAGTCAAGATTTGGAATTGGGAGAACCAGAATGAAACAAGATACTTTGATAACTTTTTTGTTGCTAATAGCAGGTTTAACCATGTGCACTGTGGCAATCGGCTTATTTGTATTGGGCAATTGGTTGGCTGGTTTGCTATGAAAGGAATTGTGATTGCAATTGTGTGCGCAATTGCATCAATAGCGTTGTATTGGGATTTGTGCGAAAGTGTACAACATAGTGTAAGATCACAAGTGTATAAACAAATTATAGAATTACAAACGGATTAATATGACAATATTTGTACTAATGTTATTTGCCATGATGTTGTTGATAACTGTTGTGGGCAACAAGTTTAGTGAATACCGAGAAGAGATTGCAGTACGTGATCAATGTATTGCTAGTTTAGAACAAACTGTTGCTTTTAAGTTACAGGCAATAACCCATCTTGATGCTATAATAAACTCATTAGAGCAAGAAAACAAGGAATTACGACATGAGCGGTTGGAATACAATTCGGTTGCTTAAAACCATCGAAGAAGAAATTGATCAGCTTGGCTTAAAGTTCGCCAAACCCAAACATGGAGATTGGGGACAAACAGAACGCAGTCTCAGCCTCGTGCCAAAGGACACTGATAGTTTGCCTATCTACAGCAGAGATGCTGAACTGTATGTGGGCAGTTTGGAAGCATTAGAAACTTGGCTTATGGGTGTACGTTGGGCACGTGAATACGATCGTATGCTTAAACTTAGTAACGATGAAAAGCGTGCCAAGGCAGAGAAAAACGAGCGGAATTGTCAATTGATGAACACTATCAAAAAAAGTAAGCTAGTATCAGGTGAAGTAAAATAAATTTGCATATTTTAATGTAATATATTATAATATATCTATATATACAAAATCAAGGAAACATCATGAAATTAAAAAATTATTTGGCAATAGCCATATGTGTTTGTTCTGTAATAATGGCCAATATATCTTTTCCTTCTGCAGAATCTGCAGCATGGATTATTGCGTTGGCAGGTTGGATTGATCATGCCTTTAATAAGGAGTTGGTATGATTACAATGCAAGAATGGATGGAACTGGTTGACTATAAGATTACCGAAGGTGGTACATTTGGTTGGCAATGTTACGGCCCTAATGCTTATCAATTGAGTAGTTGGAATGGCATTCATGGTAAAGGTGGATATAGTTTAAGTATTGTGTTCTCTACTAAAAGTCAAAAGGTTTATGAAGTAAGCATGTACGATTATACCAACAATCGTGCTTATCGTATGATTGCTGAAAACAAACGTGATAAACATAGTAAAGAATCTAAATCTCGTGATGTTGAGCTAAACAAAGCATGGGATGAAGTTGAATACGTTGATTTAGATGTTGACGAAGATTTTTTAGAAAAAGCTCAAGCAATTGTATTAGGTGAGGATTACGATACTAGAGTTATGATGAGCTTAGAATTACCAAACGATATTATTGTACAGGCCGCGTTAGCTGCACATGAAAGAGATATTACCCTTAACGATTATATTAATTTGGCATTAGCTGAATTAGTTAATAAA
>Ga0164296_1000624_pt1 | contig 41207 bp, 38 predicted proteins | sample GEODES057metaG_FD_113533 | JGI IMG/M metagenome (GOLD analysis project Ga0164296, IMG submission 113533) | Dystrophic lake water microbial communities from Trout Bog Lake, Wisconsin, USA - GEODES057 metaG | ecosystem: Environmental > Aquatic > Freshwater > Lake | place: USA: Trout Bog Lake...
AACGACGTCGTGAAAAAGGGGGTGAGTGTCGTTGTGCCGAATCCGAAAACTTCCGGCGGCGCACGCTGGGCGTATCTCGCGGCTTACGCTTACGCCTTAGAAAAAAATAATCACGATGATGCCACCGCGCGCAGCTTCATCACGAAGCTCTACAAAAATGTGCCCGTGCTCGACTCTGGCGCGCGCGGTGCGACGGTGACCTTTGCAAAGAATGGCATTGGCGATGTGCTGCTCGCGTGGGAAAACGAAGCGCATCTTGCGTTGAAAGAATTCGGCGCAGACAAATTTGAGATCGTCACACCGTCCTTGAGCATTCTCGCCGAGCCGCCCGTGGCCGTCGTGGACAAGAATGCCAAGCGCCATGGCACGCTGGCTGTTTCGCAAGCGTATTTGAAATATCTTTACTCTGACGAAGGCCAGGAAATCGCGGCGAAAAATTTCTATCGTCCGCGCAATGAAGCGGTCGCCGCGAAATATGCAGGCAACTTTACGCAACTGAAACTCGTCACGCTTGACTCGGAATTCGGTAGTTGGGCGAACGCGCAGAAAACGCACTTCGCCGACCAGGGAGTCTTTGACCAGATTTATCAGTCGCAATAAAAATTCCTCCAATCACCGGTGGCGGCTGGTTTGCTGACCAGCCGCCGCTCAACAAAAAACAAAACTATGACTATCGCCGCTACTCACGAAACCGTTGTCAAATCAACGCGGAAATCACGTCGCTCCATCGCCGAACTGCTTGCGCCGCTGGAGCAGATTGCCGCGACGTCGCCGAATCTCGTGGCGAACTACGACGCGCGCTTTGACGTGGACGGCGAGGAATATGTTTTGCCGCGCTATCTTTTTGTCGGGCCGCGCGGGGGCGATGTGCCGATCCGCGTCGGGATTTTTGCCGGTATCCACGGTGACGAGCCGGAAGGCGTTCACGCACTGATTCAATTCATCAAATTGCTCGAAGCGAAACCGGAACTCGCGACCGGCTACTACCTTTCGTTTTATCCCGTTTGCAATCCAACGGGCTTTGAGGACAACACGCGCCACTCGCGCGCGGGCAAAGATTTGAACCGCGAGTTCTGGCGCAATTCCACCGAACCGGAGGTGCGTTTGTTGCAAGCCGAACTGATTTCACGTTCGTTTCAAGGAATAATTTCGTTGCACACCGATGACACGAGCGATGGCTTTTATGGATTTGCCCACGGCGCAACGCTGACAAAAAGTCTTATTGCACCCGCACTTTCGGCGGCCGAAAATTATTTACCGTGTAACGAAAACCCTATCATAGATGGCTTTCCTGCACGCAACGGCATCATCCGCGAAAGTTACGAAGGCATTCTGAATGCCCCGCCGAAAATCCGTCCGCGTCCGTTTGAAATTATTTTAGAAACCCCCGCCACGCCGTCCGAATTTCACAAGCAATCGGCTTTTGTGGCCGCGTTGCAGACAATTTTGCTCGAATACAACAAGTTCATCGCCTACGCGCCCAATTTGTAATTGGCTTTAGTCGCATTGCGTTCTTTAAAGCGTGGTTGAATGTCGTTAAGTTTGTGAAGTCATGAAAACGATTTCACCAATTGAACTCCAAAAGATTCTTGCCGCCACGCCTTCTGCGCCGGTCATTGACGTGCGGACGCCGGTGGAATTTGCCGAGGTGCATGTCCCGCAGGCGCGCAACGTGCCACTAGATGAATTAAAACCAGCAGCGCTCGGACTATTAAAAGACCAGCCGGTCTATCTGCTGTGCCGCAGCGGCCAGCGCGCGACGAAGGCGGCGGAAAAATTTGCGAAGGAAGGTTTCAACCAACCCATCGCTATCGAGGGCGGCACGCTGTCGTGGATTGATGCTAATCTTCCTGTAACGCGCGGCACAACCAAAGTCATCAGCCTCGAACGTCAGGTGCGCATCGTCGCGGGCGCGATTGTGTTTACCGGCGCGCTGCTGGCGCACTTTGTAAATCCCCACTTCATCTGGCTTTCCGGTTTCGTTGGTGCGGGTTTAATTTTCGCCGGCATCACGGATTTCTGCGGCATGGGCCTGCTCATTGCCAAAATGCCTTGGAATCGCAAGGTCTAACCTAATTTTAGTATCCACTTGACTCGGTTTTAATCGCGCGGCAATATACGACCTGTCCAATAGTTATTTATTTGTCCTTAATTTCTGTGGCAAAAAGCGTGTCTCGTTCCAAAAGAATTCGCGTGTTGCCGGGCTTCAAACTGACGCTCGGCTTCACGCTTTTTTACCTTGGACTGATTGTGCTGATTCCGCTCGCGGCTGTTTTTTGGAAGACGACCACGCTCACCTGGCCGCAGTTTTGGCAGACGATTACCATGCCGACTGCGATGGCCTCGTATCGCCTGACGTTTGGCGCATCATTCCTTGCCGCGCTGGTCAACGTAGTTTTTGGACTCATCGTCGCGTGGGTTTTGGTGCGCTACGAATTTTTCGGGAAAAAAATCGTGGACGCGCTCGTGGACTTGCCGTTTGCGCTGCCCACCGCCGTCGCCGGCATCACGCTCGCCGCGCTCTATTCCAAAACCGGCTGGATTGGTCAATTGCTCGAACCGCTCGGCATCAAAGCCGCGAACACGCAGCTGGGAATTTTCATTGCGCTCACGTTCATTGGTCTGCCATTCATCGTGCGGACGGTGCAACCGATTCTTGAAGATCTCGATCCCGAATTGGAAGAAGCCGCGTCCAGTCTCGGCGCCAACCGCTGGCAGGTTTTCTGGCGCGTGATTTTGCCGATGCTCACGCCGGCCCTGCTCACCGGTTTCGCGCTGGCGTTCGCGCGGGCATTGGGCGAATACGGCTCGGTTATTTTCATCGCGGGTAACATTCCGATGAAAACGCAGATCACGCCCGTCATCATCATGGGCGAATTGGATATGTTCGATTACGGCAAGGCCACGGCCATCGCCGTCGTCATGCTCGTCGTCTCGTTCGTGCTGCTGCTTACCATCAACGTGCTGCAATGGTGGACGAATCGTTACAACACCAACAACCTCGCATGACGCCCGCCGCCACAACCTTTCATACGCCGCATCACGTTGTGCATCGTCACACGACGAGCGAACCGCCGTTCGTTCGCCGCGCGCTGATCGGCGTCGCGTTGGTGTTCTTGAGTTTGTTTTTGTTTTTACCGCTCGTGTTCGTGTTCACGCAGGCTTTCGCGAAGGGAATCGGCTTTTATTTTGAAACCCTGCGCGATCCGAATGCGTGGAGTGCCATCAAATTAACCTTGCTGGCGGCGGCGATTGCCGTGCCGCTCAACTGTGTTTTCGGCGTCTGCGCCGCGTGGGCGATCGCGAAATTTGATTTCCCCGGAAAAAATATTTTGCTCACGCTGATTGATTTGCCTTTCTCTGTTTCACCAGTAATTGCCGGCTTAATTTACGTTTTGGTTTTCGGCGCACAAGGTTGGCTCGGACTTTATCTGAACGCGGACAACCCACATTTTCCATGGCTGCAAAACTGGCTGAATGACCATAATTTCAAAATCATTTTTGCCGTGCCCGGAATTGTTTTGGCGACCATCTTCGTCACGTTCCCGTTTGTTGCACGCGAATTGATTCCGCTCATGCAGGCGCAAGGTCGCAGCGAAGAGGAAGCCGCGCGCGTGCTCGGCGCGAGCGGCTGGCAAACTTTTTGGCGCGTCACTTTGCCGAATATCAAATGGGGTTTGATCTACGGCGTGATTCTGTGCAACGCCCGTGCGATGGGCGAATTCGGCGCGGTGTCCGTCGTCAGCGGAAAATTCGCGGGCAGACGAATACGATTCCGCTGCACATCGAGGCGCTTTATGACGACTATAATTTCACCGGCGCATTTGCCGTGGCGTCGTTGCTGGCGTTTCTCGCGCTCATCACGCTCGGCATAAAAACGTGGGTGGAACATCAGCAGGCCAAACAGGAAATTTCCAAATGAGTGTCGAAGTCAAAAATGTCACGAAGAAGTTCGGTAATTTTACCGCGCTCGACAACGTTAGCCTCAAGGTCGAATCCGGCGAACTCGTCGCGCTACTCGGCCCTTCAGGTTCCGGCAAAACGACGTTGCTCCGCACCATTGCGGGCTTGGAATTTCCCGACAACACCGGCGAAGCACAGGTGTTATTCTATGGCGAAGACGTGACGCACATTCCCGCGAGCGAACGCAAAGCTGGTTTTGCTTTTCAACATTACGCGTTGTTCCGCCACATGAGCGTGTTTGAAAACATCGCATTCGGTTTGCGCGTGCGCCCGAAATCGACGCGCCCGCCGGAAAATGAAATCCGTGCGCGCGTGGAAAAATTGCTGAAGCTGATCCAGCTTGAGCCGATGGCGAAACGATTTCCCTCGCAACTTTCCGGCGGACAACGCCAGCGCGTCGCACTCGCCCGCGCGCTCGCGGTGGAACCAAAAGTTTTGCTGCTCGACGAACCATTTGGCGCTCTCGACGCGAAAGTGCGCAAGGAATTACGCCGCTGGCTGCGCCAGTTGCATGACGAAATTCACGTCACGACGCTGTTTGTGACGCACGATCAGGAAGAGGCGTTGGAAGTTTCCGACCGCGTGGCGATTTTGTGCGACGGCAAGATCGAGCAGATCGGCACACCAGAGGAAATTTACGACAAGCCCGCGTCGCCGTTCGTTTATGATTTTCTCGGCAACGTCAATTTGTTCAGCGGCCGCGTGAAAGACGGCGCGATGGTGATCGGCGGAACGGAATTTGCAGCGCCGGATGCCGTTGGGGAGCAGGATTCCGAAGCCGTCGCGTTTGTGCGTCCGCACGACATCCGCGTGACACGCGTTGCGAGCGGACCTGCGCTGGCCGCGCTGGTTGTGCGTTCCAACGCCGCCGGGCCGGTGGCGAATCTTGAATTGAAACGGCTCGAAAGTGGCGAAATTTTCACCGTGCAATTGAGCAAGGAACTTTTTCAGGAACTGTCGCCGAAAGCGGGGGAACAAGTTTTTGTGGAACTGAAGAACGTAAAAATCTTTTCCGACGACTATTCGATTTGAAGTGGGGTGGCCGACGGGATTCGAACCCGCAACAACAAGCTCCACAAGCTTGGACTCTACCATTGAGCTACGACCACCAACCGGAGTGACAGACTAAATTTTCCGCAGCCACGAGTCAAGTTTTGCGCTGTTGCCAAAACGAGTGCCTTTCCGGGTGACAATTCCTTCGGCAACTTTACCATCCGCTCCATGAATGATTTTTTGCAGGCGTTGCAAAGCGGCTCAACGAATCTCTGGTTGTTCATTCCCGCCGCAGTTTTGCTCGGTGCGCTGCATGGACTCGAGCCAGGCCATTCCAAAACCATGATGGCGGCGTTCATCATCGCCATTCGCGGAACCATCGGGCAGGCAGTGTTGCTAGGCTTGTCCGCCGCGATTTCACACTCGTTGATCATCTGGATTCTCGCCGCCGCCGCGCTGCATTTCGGTAATCAATTCAATGCGGAAAGCGTCGAGCCGTATTTGCAACTCGGTTCCGCCGCGATGATTCTGGCGCTGGCAGCGTGGATGTTTTTTCGCACGCGCCGGGAAGTTCATGAGGCCGCACACCATCACGAGCACAGTCACGACCAAGCGCACAGCGAATTGTTCATGCTCGATCTCGGCCACGGCAAATTGGAGTTGAGCGTTTTTGAAGACGGTGTGCCGCCGGTATTTCAGTTGCGCGCTCCCAAAGGCGAGCATTTACCCGCCGCTGGCGACGTGACGATTGAAACCGTTCGCACTGATGGCGCGCGGCAGGTTTTTTATTTCACTGCCAAAAAAGATTTTCTTGAATCCACGGTGGATATTCCAGAGCCGCACGAATTTGAGGCGACCGTGACCGTCGGCCACGGGCATCACCATCACAGTTGCCGCGTGGAATTTCGCGAGGACGAACATCACCACCATCATCACGACGAGGATGGCGGTGAAGAATTTCAGGACGCGCATGAACGCGCGCACGCGCAGGACATCGCCAAACGTTTTGCCGGTCGCGCTGTCACCACGCCGCAAATTATTTTATTTGGCGTCACCGGCGGGTTGATGCCGTGTCCGGCGGCGTTCACCGTTTTGCTCGTATGCCTGCAACTCAAACGCACCACGCTCGGTTTCGCAATGGTCGGCGCATTCAGTTTCGGCCTCGTGCTGACGATGGTGGCGACGGGCGTGCTGGCGGCGTGGAGCGTGCGTCACGCCGAGAAACGCTTCAAAGGTTTTGGCGAAGCGATGCGCCGCGCGCCTTATGTTTCCTGCATTTTACTCGTCGTGCTGGCCAGTTTCATGGCGTGGCACGGCTGGCGCGGATTGCACCAGTAAGGCGTGCCTCAAAGTTTTGCCGCGACGAACTGCGCCAACTTTTGCGCGTCGGCGTTGAAGAGACGCAAACCTTCGGCGGTTTTTTCCGTGGCCATCGCGTTTTCGTTGAAGAGCCAGCGGAACTTCTTTTCATCCAACGGCAGCTTCTCGATTTTTGATTCGCGCGCAAGCTCGGGACTCAACTTACGCGTGAGTGGCGCTTCAGATTTCTGCAATTCTGCTAGCAGATTTGGGCTGATGGTCAGCAAATCGCAGCCAGCGAGTTCCTGGATTTCACCGACGTTGCGGAAACTTGCGCCCATGACTTCCGTCGCGTGACCGAACTTTTTGTAGTAGGAATAAATTTCTTTCACCGAAATCACGCCGGGATCTTCAGCGGGCGCGAAATCTTTTTTCTCCTTGGCCTTATACCAATCCATGATGCGACCGACGAATGGCGAGATAAGTTTGATTTTCGCCTCGGCGCACGCGACCGCTTGCGGGAGCGAGAAGAGCAGGGTGAGATTGCAGTTGATGCCTTCGCGCTGGAGAATTTCACCGGCGCGGATGCCTTCCCACGTCGAGGCGATTTTTACCAGAATGCGTTCGCGCGGAATGCCAGCGGCTTCATACTTCTTGATGAATAATTTTCCCTTGGCCACGAGCGCGTCGGCGTCGAAAGAAAGATTCGCATCGGTTTCCGTCGAAACGCGACCGGGGACGATCTTCAAAATTTCGAGACCGAACAGAACTGTCAAGTCGTCGAGCACATGCGCCAAAAGTTCTTTGCCGGCGAACTTTGCCTTGTTGTCGGCGATGGCCTTGTCCACGAGAAATTGATACTCTGGCATCTGCGCGGCTTTGAGGATTAGCGATGGATTCGTGGTGGCGTCGCGCGGTGCAAATTGTTTGAGCGAGGCGAAATCGCCGGTGTCGGCGACGACGACGGTGAACTGTTTGAGTTGGTCCAATTGGTTGGTGGTGCTCATAAAATAAAATGTCGGTTGCGCCAAAATACCGCGTTAGATGGGCTTGGCAATCTCTTTGCAGAAGATTCCCCCACCGGAATTTTCATCGCCAGCGCGAATTGCTTTCATGGTGCGGGAACATTTTGACACCGCGCCGCCGCTGCGTAGAATTTAAAAACCTTTTATGCCTACACATTATCTCGCTTGCGACCTCGGCGCGGACAGCGGTCGCGTCATTCTTGGCACGCTCGACAACGGCAAAGTTTCGCTGGAAGAATTGCACCGCTTTCCCACCGGCGCAACGAAGGTGGCCGGTGCGCTGCACTGGGAATTTGACCGTCTGCTCAACGAATTGAAGACTGGTCTGAAAAAAGCCGCAGCCAAAAATTTACCTGTCGCCAGCATCAGCTCGGATTCGTGGGGCGTGGATTATGTGGTCTATGACGAACGCGGTTTGCCAATGTCGCCAGTGTGGTGTTATCGCGATTCGCGCACGGCGCAGGGTGTTGAAATCGTGAAAGGAAAAGTCGAGTGGCCCACAATTTTTTCCATTACCGGCATTCAGTTCATGGCGTTGAACACGATTTACCAGATCGTCACGGAACCGCCGGAGCGGCTGGCGCAGGCGAAGCACATTCTCCTGATTGGTGACGCATTCAATTTTTTCTGTTCTGGCGTTGCGCGCAACGAAGTTTCCAACGCCAGCACCACGCAGCTTTACAATCCTACTTACAAACGCTGGTCCAAGCGGTTGTTCGCCGCGCTCGGTCTGCGCGAGGATTTGTTCGCGCCGATCTGCACCAGCGGAACTGTGCTTGGTCCGATGAAGAAAAATCTCGCAGCGGAAGTTGGCCTGCCACAAATCGAAGTTGTTGCGAGTTGTTCGCACGACACCGGTGCGGCGGTCGCGGCGGTGCCAGCCAGCGGCGAGAATTGGGCTTACTTAAGTTCGGGAACGTGGTCGCTTATGGGTGTTGAATGGCCGCAGCCCGTAATCAACGACCAAAGTCGCAATCTCGCTTTCACGAATGAAATCGGTTACGGGGACACGACACGGTTACTCAAAAACATTGTTGGTTTATGGCTCATTCAGGAATCACGCCGGCATTGGAACAAGGGCAGCAAGAAACTGGAATTTGCCGATTTGGAACAACTTGCTATCGCAGCACCGCCGTTTATTTCCCTCATCAATCCTGATGATCCGCGCTTTTTGAGTCCCGACAATATGCCGGGGAAGATTGCCGATTTCTGTCACGAAACCGACCAGCCCGTGCCGAAAGACATCGGTGCGTGCGTGCGCTGTATTTACGAAAGCCTCGCGCTATTTTATCGCGTCACGCTGCGTCGCACCGAGCGGCTCATCGGCAAAAAAATCGAACGGCTGCACATCGTTGGCGGCGGCAGCAAGGACGCGACGCTCAATCAATTTACGGCGAACGCGCTCAAAATTCCCGTGTTGGCGGGCCCGACCGAATGCGCCGCGCTCGGCAATATTTTGGTGCAGGCCATCGCGCTCGGCCATCTGGAATCACACGCGGCGGCGCGGGAAATTGTCCGCAATTCTTTCGAGTTAAAAACCTTCACGCCACAGGCTTCAGCGGAATGGGACGCGGCGGCGGCGCGGTTTGAGAAATTATTGAGCTGAGTTAATTTCAGAAATTGGCCGGCCAGAGTGTAGTTGCTCACCGCATATTCATGCGGGACCACGCGGTATTTCCTGCTGGATAAACGCCTGTGTTTATTACAAATTTGTGACATTCGGCGGAAAACTTTTCCGTCAATCAGAAGAAAATGCTTTGGTGGACTCATCAGAAATTACGCGCCAGTAACCCGCAGACTCGGCTTGCCGTGGTGCAGCAAATTGCCTTTGAAGGCGACGCTAAAGCCGTCGGCTTACTTCTACGCGTCTTGAAAGACAGCGATGCGGACGTGCGCTGTGCGGCGGCCAAGGCGCTTGTGGCTTTCAAAGATCGCCGTGCGGCAGGGCCGCTGATTGAGATGTTGAAAGATACCGTGCCGCTCGCGCGCGCGGCGGCGTCAGAATCGCTTGGTCGTCTGGGCGAACCGCTGGCGATTGATCGGCTCGTGCCATTGCTGCGCGATCCGGATCAAATCGTGCGTGCAGTTGTGGCGCGAAGTTTGCATCGGCTCGGTTGGCGTCCGGCGACAGATTCGCAAAAAATTCAGCAGATTCTCGCGTTGGGAAATTTGCAAATGCTTTTGACCATTGGGTCGGAAGCGGTGGAGCCACTTTTAGAATTGATGCGTTACGGCCCGCCCAACAAGCAACTTGCCGCCGTCAAAACACTCGGTCAAATCAAGGATCCGCGCCTCACGCGCTCCATGCTCGAGGCGTTGCAAAAGGACAGTCCTGCCGTGCGTATCGCCGCGCTCGACAACTTGGAACGCATCGCTGACCCGACGACGTATCCCGACGTGGAAAAATTACTGAAAGATGCCAATGCCAGTGTGCGCACCACGGCCGTTGACACTGCGACACGTTGCAGCGGTAAACGCGCCGTGCCGGCATTGATTAAAGCGTTGCGCGATACTTTTTGGGATGTGCGGCGTGCGGCCGCCAAAGCGCTCGGGTCCATCGGTGAAAAATCTGCTGTGCCCGCTTTGTGCGAACTGGTGCACGATCCAGACCACGATGTGCGTGAAGCGGCGATTGGCGCGCTGGCAAAATTAAATGACCCGCGTGCTTTGGTTCCTGTAGTTATCGCGTTGATGGATGTGGAACGGACGGTTCGCAACCTAGCGCACACCACACTGCGAAAATTGAATCCGGAATGGGAGCGTTCCGAGGCCGTGCGCGCCGCGTTGCCGGACATTCAGGCCGCGTTGAGTCATCCTGATTATTGGGTGCGTTACAGCGCGCGCCAATTATTGGAACAACTTAAAATGGACGCCAGTCAGCCGGCTGCCCCAGCGCAAGAAGAACTCATTGAATTTGCCCCGCCGCACATCGCGTTGCCGCTGCTTGCCGATTTGTTATTTGATCGCGACCGCGATTTGCGCGTGGCTGCCGCCGAAGCGTTGGGCCGATTGCGTGAACGCGGCGCAGAATCCGTCCTCGCCACCGCCGCGCGTGATGTGGACGTCTCGGTGCAACGCGCCGCGCAGGCCGCACTAGCTGCCTTGAACTAATTTTTTAATGGCCAAAGCAAAAAAACAGGAGCACGAACGCCGCGTTTTAATTCTGGACGATGAGCCGGATTATCTCGCCACGGTCTGCGATTGCTTTCGTGCCTTGAGCGAAGGTCGGTGGCAAATTGACACCGCAGCTAGCGCGGCGCAGGCCGTTGAACGCCTGAAGACAGAGGTCATCGAACTCGTTGTGACCGATATCAACATGCCGGGACAAGACGGCGTGCAGTTCATCGGCGAACTCCACCGGCGACATCCGCAATTAAAAAAAGTTATCATGACCGCGCAAGCCAGCGCGGAAAAACGCGACGCCAGCCTCGCTGCCGGCGCGGATTTATTTTTGGAGAAACCGGTTTCAGCCGAGGGCATCAAATCCATTTTTGAAAAACTATCTGAATTGCTCGACTGGAAAAACACGCAAGGTTTTCAAGGGGTTTTGCGCAGTGTCGGCCTGCCGGATTTGATTCAGATGGAATGTGTCGGACAAAATTCTTCCATTTTGGAATTGTTCAACGAACAACCGCTAGGCCGGATTTACATTGATCAAGGTCAGATTATCCACGCCGTCTGCGGCGAAATTTTTGGCGAACGCGCCTTTCAAAAACTATTTACCATTACCGGCGGCACATTTGAGTTGCTCGATTTTGAGGTGCCGCCAGAACGCACCATCAACCGCACTTGGGAAGTGTTGCTGGCCGAAGCGCTCCGTCAGCGCGAACAACTCGCCCAGCGCGCGCAGGTTAGTGGGAAAAATCTCGCGGCCGATTCAACCGCCGCCGAGCCTGTTGGTCAGACGGCGGAAATGCTCATCTGTTCCGCCGCCGGCGAAGTCCTTTACAACTGGCAATGCGCCGATGCCGCCGCGCGTGTCACGCTGCTGCAAGCCGTGGCGCAGCGCGCCGAAAAACTGATTCCTGAACTGCAGCTTGGAAAACTGGATCGCGTCGAAATCCAACTGCCAGTTGGCCGCGCCGTTCTTCAACCGCGTGCCGACCGTCTGGTATTTATGCGCGTCGCTACGCCGCCGAAACCATGAACGCAGATTTCAAAGCTTGGTTCGCCGCGTTGCCTGCTATTCCAGGCATGCTCGCCTGCGGCGTGCGCCAACCGAACGGCAAGTGTCTTGGTTATGGCGATGACAAAGTTTATCCGGCGGGAAAAATTGAGAAATTGCTCAAGCAATTTGGTGAATTGCACGAGCCACTCGCCGCGGCGGAACTTGCTCCGCGTTGGACAACGTGGGCGTTTGAATACGGTCACATCCGCTTTGTGCCGCGCGCCGACAAATGGTTATTGCTGCTCATCGTCAGTCCCGAGACCGAAGCCGCGCGTGCATTAGATCGCGTTGCTAACGATTTTCTTCCGCCAACCAAATAGCCTTTTTGCTTTTCCTTTTCGCGCCGGTCGCCATCTTGTCCGCGTGGAACTCACCGCTGCTGAAATCCGCCGGGCTGTCCGCGCCGCGCTTGCCGAAGATCTCGGCAGTGGCGACGCGACCACGCTTGCCACCGTTCCGGCCAACGCAAAATCTGTCGCGCTCATGCGTGCCCGCGAACCGCTCACGGCTGCGGGAATTCAATTTGCCGAAATCGCTTTTCGCGAATTGTCGCCCCAAATCAAAATTGAAAAATTGGCGCGTGACGGTCAGAAAGTTGCCGCCGAAAAAACCCTGCTGAAAATTTCCGGTTCCAGCCGCGCGATTTTGAGCGCCGAGCGCGTGGCGCTGAATTTCATTCAACGGCTTTCCGGCGTGGCGACCGCTACCGCTTTATTCGCTAATGAAATCAAAGATTTTCGCGCGAGGATTCTCGACACGCGCAAGACCACGCCCGGTTGGCGGCGCTTTGAAAAATACGCGGTCAAGTGCGGCGGCGGCAAAAATCATCGCATCGGTTTGTTCGATATGATTTTAATCAAGGACAATCATCTCGTCGCCTTGCGAAACGAAAAGCCAAACGCCGTTGCCGCCGCAATTCTGCGTGCGCGCAAAAAATTCCCGAAATTAAAAGTGGAAGTCGAAGCGGACACGCTGGCGCAAGTCGCGCAGGCAGTCGATGCGGGCGCGGATATCATCTTGCTCGATAACATGACGGTTGCGCAGTTGCGACAGGCAGTGAAAATCATCCGTGGCCGTGCAAAAACCGAAGCCAGCGGCGGCGTGAATTTGAAAACCGTTCGCGCCATCGCCGCGACTGGCGTTGATTTTATTTCCATCGGCGCGATCACGCACTCGGCGCGCGCGGTGGACATCGGTTTGGATTTTGAATGACCACGGACGCCACCATTCTTTCTGCGTTGCGCGCTAATCCCGACGGCGTTTCGGGCGCGCAATTGGCGGAGCAACTCGCCATCAGTCGTGCGGCGATTTGGTCGCGCATCGAGGAATTGCGTCAGGCTGGTTACGAAATTGAAGCTGGCCCGCATTTTGGTTATCGCCTCATTGGTTCGCCCGATGCGCTGCACGCGGACGATTTGCTGGCGCGGTTGGGCAAAACCAAAGTGATCGGGCGCGATATCCGCGTGTTTGAAGAAACGACTTCAACCAACGACGTGATTGAAAAGCTGGCGCGCGACGGCGTGAAAGAAGGCGTCGTCGTTTTCGCCGAATCGCAAACGAAAGGTCGCGGGCGGCTCGGAAGAAAATGGATGTCGCCGACGCACAAGGGACTTTGGTTTTCCATTTTATTGCGGCCGGAATTGACGCCGCAGGAAACGACGCAGTTGACCGTGGCTTCGGCCACCGCATTGCGCCGCGCGATAAAAAATATTGCCGGTATTTCCGCCGAAATAAAGTGGCCGAACGATTTGCTCATCGACGGAAAAAAAGTCGTCGGCATCCTGACCGAGATGAGCGCAGAAGTGGATCGCGTGCGGCACGTCATTCTCGGTATCGGCGTGGATGTGAATCAGGATGCGGCGGAATTTCCGCCGGAGTTGCGCAAGATTGCGACGTCGCTGAAGGCCGAATCTGGCGAGGAAATTTGTCGTGCGGAACTCGCGACGGAAATTTTGCGGCAATTGGATTTTGATTATGCCCGAATTTGCAGCGGCAAGTTTGCGCAGCTCGCGGACGAATGGGAAGCCGGCTGCGCAACCATTGGCAGGAATGTCTCGGTGCAGATGGGGGCGCGGCTGATCCGCGGCTGCGCCGAGGCGCTGGACGATGACGGCGCGCTGCTCGTCCGCACGGAGCACGGCCACTTGGAACGCATCATCGGCGGCGACGTGGCCTTGGAAAAATGAAGAAGGCGGAAGGATGAATGAAGAGATGATTTTGTTGTTCGACATCGGCAACACGCACACGCACGTCGGCTTGGCCGACGGAACGCGCGTCGTCAAACAGGCCGACATCCCGACGCTGACGTGGTTTGGCGGCGGCGTGGCGGCGCTGGTAAAAAGGTTTGTCGGCAAAAATAAAATTGCAGGCGCGATTTTGTGCAGCGTTGTGCCGCGCGCGACGCCGTTGGCGAAAAAGTTTGTTCGCACCGCTTGGAAAGTTAATGCGCTCGAATTGAATCCGACCACGATTCGCGGTGTGGGGATTGATTATCCGAAACCGAACTCTATTGGCCCGGACAGATTGGCAAACGCGGTGGCGGCAAAAAACTGTTTTGGCGCGCCGGTGGTGGTGGTGGATTTTGGCACGGCGGTCACGTTTGATGTGGTGAACGCAAAAGGCAATTACGTCGGCGGCATCATCGCGCCGGGGCTGGCGGCGATGACGAATTATCTGCACGAAAAAACCGCGCTGCTGCCGAAGATTGAAATCCGTGAGGTTAAATCGGTGGTCGGCAAAAGCACCGAGCACGCGATGTTGGTCGGCGCGGTGCATGGGTATCGCGGCTTGATTCGCGGACTCATCGGCGAATTGAAGGACGAGTTGAAGATCAAGAAATTGCCGGTGGTGGCGACGGGTGGTTATGCGAAGTTGATCGCGGCGAAGCTGCCGGAGATTTCTGCGGTCGCTCCGGATTTGACGCTCGAAGGTTTGCGGTTGGTCTGGCTGGCGAATTTTGCGGCTGAACTCCGCGATTGAGTCTGCCGTCATTTCGCGTAGTATTTGCGGCTCTATGTCCAGCAGCCGCCGACAATATCCGTTTCATCTGATCGAACCCAAGTGGCAGCAAACTTGGGAACAGCAGCAGGCTTTCCGTGCCTTCAATCCGGGCGACTCCGTGCCGGAGGGGCATCCATTTGGCGTGCGCCATAACCTTTCTGGAAAAGTTGCCCGTGCGGAAGCACTGCCAAAGAAGTATTACATCCTCGACATGTTTCCGTATCCCAGCGGCGCGGGCTTGCACGTCGGACATCCAGAAGGCTACACGGCCACGGACATTTTGGCGCGCTACCGTCGCGCCGTCGGCTTCAACGTGCTGCATCCGATGGGCTGGGATTCGTTCGGTTTGCCCGCCGAGCAATACGCCGTCAAGACCGGCCAGCATCCGCGCGTAACGACGGAGGCGAACATCGCCAACTTCACGCGCCAGATCAAAAGCCTCGGCTTCAGCTACGACTGGTCGCGCGAACTCGCCACGACCGACGTGGAATATTTCAAGTGGACGCAGTGGATTTTCCTGAAGCTTTACAATTCGTGGTTCAATCCAAAAACAAATCGTGCCGAGCCGATTGAAACTCTTGAATACCCAGACTGGCTTGAGAAAGTGGAAGAGTATCCTGAAATTGATCGGGTAAAAGGAGAACCGTTTCATTTCGTCCGCCCTCAAACGCTCGAAGAAAAGAAACGGATTCATCGCGACAAACATCGACTTGCCTATGTTAGCGAAGCGCCGGTGAACTGGTGTCCCGAACTCGGCACGGTGCTGGCCAACGAGGAGGTCATTGACGGCAAGAGCGAAGTCGGCGGCTTTCCCGTCGTCCGCAAGCCGATGCGCCAATGGATGCTCCGGATTACGGCTTACGCTGAAAAGTTACTGCAAGACCTGAACACAATTGATTGGAGCGACTCGCTGAAACAAATGCAGGTGAATTGGATTGGTCGAAGCGAGGGGGCAGAAGTTAAATTTAAAATTTCTGATACGGGTGGAGTTTATTTTACAGTTTTTACGACTCGGCCCGACACTCTCTTCGGCGCGACTTACTGTGTTCTTTCGCCAGAGCATTCATTGGTTGAGCACATTACAACGCCAGAACAAGAGAAAGCAGTCGCAGATTACAAAGCATTTGCCGCTGGCAAATCTGATTTGGAACGCACGGAACTGGCGAAGGAAAAATCCGGTGTGTTCACTGGCGCTTACGCCATCAATCCGGTCAACGGCGAGAAGATTCCGATCTGGATTGCCGACTACGTTCTCGCCAGCTACGGCACGGGCGCAATCATGGCTGTGCCCGCGCATGACGAACGGGATTGGGAGTTCGCGAAGAAATTTAATCTTAAAATCAAACCCGTTGTTGGCACGTTGCAGATGAAGGGACGAGACACCGTTCCAAGTATGCAGATTCCAGACGACGCCAATCACCCGCTTTATTTGCAAATCAATGGGAAGCAAACTTGCGTTTATTATTCAACCGGCGTGTGTGAGGCTGTTGATGGAGTAGCAATTTTTTCTTCCAATTCAGAAATTTCGATTGATGGTTTAGCAACCGCCGAAGCCAAAAAGAAAATCACCGCCTGGCTTGAAGAAAAGGGTCTCGGCAAGAAGACTATCAATTACAAACTGCGCGACTGGCTGTTTAGCCGTCAGCGTTACTGGGGCGAGCCGTTCCCGATCATTTGGAAAAAAGACGCCGCCGGAAATCTCTATCACGAAGCGTTGCCAGAAAGTGCGTTGCCCGTGCTGCCGCCCACGCTGGAAGATTACAAGCCGACTGCAGGTGGCGAACCGCCGTTGGCCCGCGCGAAAGATTGGTTGAACGAAATTCCCGGCGCAACGCGCGAGACGAATACGATGCCGCAATGGGCCGGCTCGTGCTGGTATTATCTGCGCTACACCGACGCGAAGAATACGCAGTCGTTCGTCGGCAAAGATGCGGATAATTATTGGATGGCGTCGAATGGCAAGGCGGCGGGTGTAGATCTCTACGTTGGCGGCACGGAGCACGCCGTGTTGCATCTGCTTTATGCGCGGTTCTGGCACAAAGTTTTATTCGATCTCGGATTGGTCGCCACGCCGGAACCGTTTTACAAGCTGGTCAATCAAGGTCTGATTCTCGGCGAAGATGGCCAGAAGATGTCGAAGTCGCGCGGCAACGTGGTGAATCCCGACGACGTGCTGGTGGAATACGGCGCGGATGCGTTCCGGCTTTACGAGATGTTCATGGGTCCGTTGCAGGACACGAAGCCGTGGAACACCAAGGGCGTCGAAGGTGTGTATCGTTTCCTCGGTCGCGTGTGGCGCTTGTTCGTGGATGAAAAATCGGAAACGGCGTTTGAACAAGCCGAGACGACCGCGTCTTCAAAGGATGAATTGCTTGATTTGATTTTGCTCGATGGCGCGATCACCGATGCCGTCGCTACGCCGGCGCAACTCAAGGCGCTGCACGCGTGCATCAAAAAAGTCACGGAAGATTTGGATGGGATGCGGTTCAACACGGCGATCTCCGCGATGATGGTTTTCATCAACGAAGCGATGACGTGGCAGAACAAGCCGGTCAGCGTGATGAAAAAATTTTTGCAACTGCTCGCGCCCTTCGCGCCGCACGTCGCGGAGGAATTGTGGCAGAAGCTCCATTCCACGTTCGGTCAGGTCGCGCCGTCGCTGGCTTACGCGCCTTGGCCGAAGTTTGACGCGGCGTTGCTCGTTGAGACGGAAATCGAATTACCAGTGCAGGTGAACGGCAAATTTCGCGACGTCATCAAGGTCGCGGTGGATGCCGACAACGCGACGATTGAAGCATTGGCCAAGGCATCCGAAAAAGCGCAGCCGTTTCTGGCCGGCAAGAGCATCAAGAAAGTAATCATCGTGCCGAAGAAGATGATCAATTTGATTGTGGCCTAGTGGCTCACAAGGAATTTCACCCGGTCAAAATTGCGCGCGCGAAATTACTTTTCCGCGCTCGCCAAAATCGTTTGAAAATGCGGCGGCTGTTCCTCGGCGGCGACGATGCTGATTTCAATTTTCTTTAAACCGGCGGCTTCGAGCCAGCGGTGCAGATCGCTTTCGGCAAAACCGAGCCAGCGGTCGCCGTAAAGTTCGTGCGCCTTGTCGAAGTTGTGCTTGAGCAAATCGAGAATCAAAATCTGGCCGTGCGGCTTCAATAATTTCGCCGCGCTCGACAGCGCGGTTGCCGGATTTTCCGCGTGGTGTAATGCCTGGCTTAGAATAACCAAGTCAACGCTGTTTGCTTCGATGGGCGGGTTTTGCAAATCGCCTTGACGGAATTCCAAATTTTTCAGGCCGTTCTTCTTCGCCTTGGCCGCGCCGAACGCTACGATTTTTTCCGAGTTGTCCACGGCGATAACTTTTTTTGCGCGCCGCGCGAGGAGTTCGCTTAACAAACCTTCACCCGCGCCCAAATCGGCGACGGTGATGCTCGGCAGCATTCGCAGTAGCAGATGTCCGAACGCTTGCCACGAGCGGCCGGGTCCGTAAACGCGGTCGAAACGGCCGGCGACCTGATTGAAATAAACCTGCGCCTGTTCTTTGCGGCGGGCGAGCACACGCTTGAGATTAATTTGGTCGCTGGAATGTTCGGCGAGTTCCTTTGCGCCGCGAATCGCGAGTTGGATGAATTCGCTGGCGACGGAATCGGCCTGCGGATTGAGTTTGTAAAATGTGCGCTTGCCGTCGCGCCGCGATTTCACGAGCGCGCAATCGGCGAGCAATCCGAGATGCGTCGAGATGCGCGACTGGCCGAGCCGCGTCACCTCTTGGAGTTCGTTGACCGAGAGTTCGTCCTTCTCCAGCAGCGCGACGATGCGCAGGCGGGTTTGGTCGGACAATGCCCGCAAAGATTTCAGGGTCGAGGTCATATTATTTTGGCGCGACGAACTTTTTTCGAGAAAGCATTTGACGCGCTTTGTTTCAGATATATCATCCTATCCAGATACGTCAATATGTTGTTGGCGTAAAACCACAAAAAATACATGAGCAATCGTTACATCTTTTCTTCCGAATCTGTTGGCGAAGGTCATCCTGACAAAGTCGCTGATACTATTTCTGACGCCGTGTTGGACGCCTGTTTGTCGCAGGACAAGTTCAGCCGTGTCGCCTGCGAGACGTATGTGAAGTCGAATGTCGCCATTATCGGCGGTGAAATCACGACGAAAGCTAAACTGGATTTTGTGAAGATTGCCCGTGATGCGATTCGCGAAATCGGCTACGTCAACGACGACGACGTGTTTCATGCGGATAAAGTTTTCGTAAACGTCATCGTGACACAGCAGTCGCCCGACATCGCGCAAGGCGTGGATGCGAAGAAAGCCAAAGGCAAAAAGACCGCGAAGCAGGGTGCGGGCGACCAGGGCTTGATGTTTGGTTATGCGTGCAATGAGACGCGCGAACTCATGCCGGCGCCGATCATGTTTGCGCATCGCCTCGGACGCGAACTCACGCGCATCCGCAAGGCGGGCGGAGCGGCTTGGTTGCGCCCCGACGCGAAATCGCAGGTCTCCGTCGTTTATGAAAACGACAAGCCAGTGGCCATCTCGAACGTCGTCATCTCCACGCAACACAGCGCGGACGTGGAGCACGCCGAGATTGAAAAATTCTGCATCGAGAACGTCATCAAGAAAGTTCTCCCGAAGAATTTGCTCACGCCGAAGACGGAATTTCTCATCAATCCCACGGGCCGCTTTGTTGTCGGTGGACCGCAGGGCGACACCGGTTTGACCGGCCGCAAAATCATCGTTGATACCTACGGCGGCATGGGCCGTCACGGTGGCGGCGCGTTCTCCGGCAAGGATCCGACGAAGGTTGACCGCAGCGCTGCCTACATGGGGCGATGGGTCGCGAAGAACATTGTCGCGGCTGGACTCGCGTCACGTTGCGAACTCCAGTTCGCCTACGCCATCGGCCATCCTGACCCGGTCAGCGTGCACGTCGAGACGTTCGGCACCAACACGGTTTCGAATGACAAGATTATCCGCGCGGTTAATCGCGTATTCAGCTTCCAGCCGTCGGACATCATTGACCAGCTCAACTTGCGTCGTCCGATTTACAGCAAGACCACCAACTATGGTCATTTCGGTAAGAGCGACAAAGCACTCACGTGGGAAGCGACGGACAAGGTCGCCGCGCTCAAGAAAGCAATTTAAAAACAATTAACTAAATAAAATTATGGCAGCTATCAAATTATCTCCGTCCCGCCGCACCATTCTGAAGTTGAATGGCAACGGCAAAGCTAACGGCGTGCTCGCTGAAGTCAGCGAGACGTTCGCGAAATACGCCGCGCAGACGCCCGCGGGCAAAGATTATATCGTCCGCGATTTCTCGCTCGCCGAATGGGGCCGCAAGGAAATCGCCGTGGCCGAGCACGAAATGCCCGGCTTGATTTCCGTGCGCAACAAATACGCGAAATCCAAACCGCTCAAAGGCGTGCGCATCACCGGTTCGTTGCACATGACCATCCAGACCGCCGTGCTCATCGAAACGCTCGTCGCCCTCGGCGCGAACGTCCGTTGGGCCTCCTGCAACATTTTCTCCACGCAGGACCACGCGGCCTCCGCCATCGCGGCGACCGGCACGCCGGTGTTCGCTTGGAAGGGCGAAACGCTCGAAGAATATTGGGAACTAACGCTCAAGGCGATTTTGTTCCCCGGCGACAAAGGTCCTGAACTCGTCGTGGACGATGGCGGCGACGTGACCTTGCTCATCCACAAAGGTTACGAACTCGAAAAAGGTTCCAAGTGGGCCTACGAATCCAAAGGTGACAGCCACGAAGTTTCTGTCGTGAAAGCGCTCCTGCGCCGTCTCGCCACCGAGAAGCCCGGCCTCTGGACCAAGATCGTCAAAGACTGGAAGGGCGTTTCCGAAGAGACCACCACCGGTGTGCATCGTTTGTATCAGATGAAGGAAGCCGGCAAATTGCTCGTGCCCGCCATCAACGTCAACGACTCCGTCACCAAGTCCAAGTTCGACAACCTCTACGGCTGCCGCGAATCGTTGGCGGACGGAATTAAACGCGCCACCGACGTCATGCTTGCCGGCAAAGTTGCCGTCGTCTGCGGTTACGGCGATGTTGGCAAAGGCTCGGCGCATTCGCTTCGCGCTTACGGCGCCCGAGTCATTGTTACCGAGATCGATCCGATCAACGCGTTGCAAGCGGCGATGGAAGGCTTTCAAGTAAACACCATCGAAAGCACGCTCGGCGTCGGTGATATTTACGTCACCACCACCGGCAACTGCGACATCATCACCGTCGCGCACATGCTCGCGATGAAAGATCAAGCCATCGTCTGTAACATCGGCCATTTCGACAATGAAATCCAAGTGGATGCGTTGAAGAAGGTCAAAGGCCTGCGCATCGAAAACATCAAGCCGCAATACGACCGTTACTGGCTGCCCGGCGGCAAGAAGAGCATCTACATGCTCGCCGAAGGCCGCCTCGTGAATCTCGGTTGCGCCACCGGCCATCCGAGCTTCGTGATGAGCAACTCGTTCACGAATCAGACCCTCGCGCAGATCGATCTCTGGGCGAACAAGGACAAATACGAGAAGAGCGTCTATCGCCTCTCCAAAAAGCTGGACGAAGAAGTTGCGCGTTTGCATTTGGAAAAAATTGGCGTGGTTCTCACCAAGCTGACCAAAGCGCAGGCCGATTACTTGAACGTGCCGGTGGAAGGCCCTTACAAGCCGGAACATTATCGCTACTAAGCTAATTCAAATCTGAAACACGAAAGGCGAACGGAAATCTCCGTTCGCCTTTTTTATTTTGCGTCACGCAAAAGCGTTTCGCTTCGCGCCGCATGTGCTAGATTCGTTTCACCATGAGCGAGCCGGTTGATGAACTGAATGCACCGCTAGACGCGGTCGTGCTGAACGAAATGCAGTTACTGCTGGCAGAAAAGCGCACGTCGTTGGCCGCAATGCGCACGGGCATCGCGGTGTTTGCGTTTCCACTTTCCGTGTTGAGCGTGCTCATCGCCACGTCCAAATCCTATGAGATTCACGAAGTCCTGCACTGGCTCGTTCCGCTGATTTTGCTGAATCTCGGGCTCGTTGTCTTAGGCATTTATCTCATCACGCGCGCGGTGATGCGCATCCGGCATTACGATAGATTAATCGACAAACTAAAAAGCAAACACACGCGCCTCGCCGAGTTGCTGGACTAAAATCACTTCGCGGCGGTCACTTTGTAAAGCACCACGCCATGCGCGGGAATCAAGATGGCCGGCGTGTCATTCACCAGCACATCGCTCTGCCGCCATAAATCACGGACGTGTTGTTTTTCACCGAAGCCAAGTGACGTCACGGATTTGAAATCCAACGGCGCCGGTTTAATACCTAGATTGAAAAATCCGAGAGCACGACCACCATCTTCCAAATCTTTCGCGTAAATACGCACGTTACCATTGGTGGCAACGCACATCGCCTCTTTGCCGAGCGCGTCCTGATCAATCGCGAGCACTTCATCATTGCTCAAAAGATTCAGCGTAAAATCGTCCAGCTTGGTCATGTCACAACCAATCAGTAACGGCGAGGACAGCAAACACCACAAACTGATGTGCGTGTATTGTTCGTCTGGCGTCAGGCGCGTGGGATGCGTTTTGCCCCAGCCCACTTCGCCGACGATGAGCATATCCGGATCATTCCAATTTCCTGGTTTTGCCAACGGCACCGCCTTGTCCTGCCGAAAACCGATTCCGCTCATGCTTTTCCAAGTGTCGGTGATATCGCCCGTCGTGCGCCAGCAATTGCCATTGACCGAGCCGCCCCATTGCCAGACATCGCCCATGCCGTATTGGCAAAGGCTGAAAACGATGTCGCGATTTTGTGCGCGCAGAAATTTGCCCATGAGTTCGTAAGGCTTGATAAGTTTCGCCTGTTCGGTGTTGGCTGGCATGAAGCCGCCCCAACTTTTGACCGCGACGGGAAAATTGGTTGAGTTGCCGCGCGTATCTTCCATTTCCGGTTTGTAGGAACACCAATCGTATTTTAAATAATCAAAACCCCACTGCGCGTAAGTTTGCGCGTCCTGCATCTCGTGATCAAAACTGCCCGCGCACCCGCCGCACGTCCACGGCCCAGGCGAAGAATACAAACCAATCTTCAACCCCAGATTATGAACGTAATCCGCCAGACCTTTCATGTCGGGGAAGCGTGAGTTGGGAACAATGATGCCGTTTGTGTCGCGAAATTCACCACGCAGCGTTGGGTCTTTCGAGTTGCGATGGTTCTGCCAGAAATCGTCCACGTTGATGTAAGTCCAGCCGTGATTGATGAGGCCGCTTTTCACCAGCGCGTCCGCCGCGCTCTTGACGCGCTCCTCCGAAACCGCGCCCGCAAAACAATTCCAGCTGTTCCAACCCATCGGCGGCGTCAGCGCAATCTGGTCGCCGCAAACGATGCGGAAATTTTTCTTGGCCTCGCCTTTGGAATTTTTTGCAACAAAGATAATTTTGTATTCACCTTTTTCCCTAATTGAACCTGTCAACTCACCCGAAGCTGGATTAATTGTTAGCACACCAGAAATTTGGCCATTGATTTGTGCTTCATGCCCTTTCGTTTGCATTACCAAATTTTGAGGTGTGCCTTCGATGCTGAACTCCATTGGCCGTTCGCCCGTCGCCGGAATCGTGAATAAAAACGGCGAGCCGGGGCGCACGCCGAAGACATTCGCGCCATTGATGCGCGGCGTCGCCGGTGCGGCGGGCGTAAGGATGTAGGGCGCGACCGGTTCCGGCAACGCCTCATCACCACTGACGGCGAACGTTTTTACCGCTGCCGTTTCAAATTTCGCATCCGCCCAGTCGGCGTGATCCCAGTCCATGCCATCGCCCGCATCGCCGACCTTGAGCGTGAGCTTTTTCACGCCGGACAAATCCACGACACATTCCTTTGGTGCGTTGCCCGCGTGCAGAACGCCGCTGCTCCAAAGCGTTTTGCCGTCGCCGATTACAAAAAATTCGACGCTCGACGCCGCATTGCCGTTCACCTCGTCATCCACGCCCACGTTCGCGGTGAATTTCTGCGCGCCGCCGCCAAGGTTGATATGCAAAACGCTTTCCGCGTGCGTGCCGAAGCCGCGTTGGAACACCTTGCCGCCGATGGTCAGCGCGTTGCCTTCTACTGATTTGTTTTTGCGTGGCTCGCCGTAGCCCTGCATGGCGGAGCGGACATCCAACTGGTCCAGCCAGACGGTTTCAGCGGAAACATTGTTGACGGCGGCTACCGTTAGAAAAAATCCCAGAGCAAAGAGATTGCGTGAATTCATCTGTTGATTTTGCCGGTGAAAACTTTCGCGTCAAGCTCGCCCCATCGTCAATTTTTACTACAATGCAAACATGACGACGCTGCTTATCGCCACGCGCAACGCCCACAAGGTCGGAGAAATCCAGGCCATCCTCGGCGCGAACTTCCGCTGCCTCACATTGAAAGAATTTCCGGACGCGCCACCGGTCGTCGAGGACGCGGACACGTTTGCCGGCAACGCGACGAAGAAGGCCGTGGAGCTAGCGAAATGGCTCGTCGCTAACTCAAAAACTCAAAACTTAAAACTGGATTTCGTGCTCGCCGACGATTCTGGTCTGGAAGTGGACGCGCTGAACGGCGCGCCCGGCGTGCATTCCGCGCGTTTTGCCGCGCTCGATAAAACGGAGAATTCCAAGGACGCCGACAATAACGCCAAGCTTCTCCGCCTGCTGAAAGATATGCCGCCGGAAAAATGCACCGCGCGCTTCCGTTGCGTCATCGCGCTCGTCGAAGTTGTTTCGCCATCTGCTAGTAGCACTCCGCAAATATTTGACGGCGCGTGCGAAGGGCGAATTCAATTATCCGCTAGCGGGCAGGGTGGCTTCGGCTACGACCCGCTGTTTGTGCCGGACGGATTCACGCAGTCATTTGCCGAACTGGGTGAGGAGGTGAAAAATAAGTTAAGCCACCGCGCGCACGCGGTCGCGAAACTTAAAAACTATTTCAGCAAGCTTCCGACCTGAAGTTTCTTCCGCAGCTTGCCGTTGTCAGCGCACATGCGGAGTTTGCCGTTGGGCGCGGGCAGCGTGTAAAATTCGCCGCCAGCATTTTCCACGAGTAGCGAACCGGCGGCGACGTCCCACAAATGAATCGTGCGCTCGATGTAGGCGTCCAGTCGTCCACTCGCGACGTAAACGAGTTCCAGCGCGGCGCTCCCCATGATACGGATTTTTTTTGCGCGGCGAGACAACCGGATCAGGTGCGGCATGCTTTTATTGAGATTGTCTTGGCTCTTGGAAAAACCCATCGCGATGACTGATTCCTCAATGCGGGAGCGGTTGCTCACGCGGACGATTTTTCCATTCAAGCGCGTTGGCTGGCCTTTCGTCGTCGTCCAGATTTCATCGGTAAACGGATCGTAAATCACGCCCACAACAGATTTTTCGCGATGTTGCAGTGCGATGGAAACGCAGGCGTGTGGCATGCCAAAAAAATAATTCACCGTGCCGTCAATCGGATCAATCACCCAGCGATATTCGGCGGAAGTATCGCCGGTGCTGCCTTCCTCGCCGAGCACGGGAATTTGCGGGAATGCGGCGGCGAGAATTTTTTCAATGAGCGCCTGACATTGAACATCGAGTTCCAGCTTGATGTCGTGCGCCTCGGCAGAGTTCACGCGCTTCGGCTTGTGCCAGTTGGCGTGCATGACTTTGCCAGCGGCGCGCGCGGCTTTGATGGCGGTAGTCAGGGCAGAATTGAGGGAAACGGGCTTCATAAAATTACGGGATGATTTCGGGGCGCTGTTCAAGTTGCTTGAGCTGCGCGTGTTGTTTTTGTTCAAGGAGATTTTGTTCGTGCGCTTCGACAACTTGCAGCAGGTCGGCGGCTTCGAGCAGGCGCGGCGCGGTGACGTAGCTCGCACCAGCGGCGTAAAGTTTCGGCACGTCGGCGAGCAGTTCGGCGTGAACGATGATTTTTGCGTCCGGATTCAACTCGCGCAACTGGCGGAGCATTTTCAAATTGTCCGCGCCTTTCAGCACCATGTTCGGCAACGAGCAGATAATAAATTCTGCGTGTCCCGCGCCGGCGTGATGCAGCACGTCGCGCGCGGTGATATCACCATAAACGGCGTGGACTTTGCGCGCCTTCAGTTTTTCGTGAACGACAGGATTGAAATCAATGACCACGATTTCAGGAATCAAATCCGGGCGGTTGCGTTCGATTTCGGCGAGCAGTGAACTGGCCGTCCACGAGAAGCCAAGCAAGCAGATGCGTTTGGATTTTTCGCCGCCGGAATTTTCCTTAGTGTCCTGATCGAGATCTTTCAACTCCAGCTTGCGCAGCCACGGCGTGACGGCGCGCAGCAGCCCTTCGCTTTTCAAAATGCCATACGTCGAACCGACGGCGAGGAACGCGAAAGAAAATGCCGCGATGCCAACGGTGTTGGGCGTGACATCACCGCTTTTCAAACCGAGCGCCAACAGCACCAAGGATAATTCGCTTAACTGCGAGAGGTTGATGGCCGGTAGCAGGCTCACGCGGAAACCTTGGCGCATCAGGTAGAGCGGCGGAAACACCGTTGCGAGTCGGCTCGCCACCAAAAACAGACAGACGAACAGCGTCCACAAAATATAGCTCCAAGTGGGCAGGGGAATCTCCATGCCGAGCCCGACAAAAAAGAGCGTCACAAAAAAATCGCGGATGCTCGTCACGCGCGCGACGACGTCGAGCGTGTAGGGAAAGGTCGAGATCATCATGCCCGCGATAAGCGCGCCCATCGCGGTGGAAAGCCCCAGCCAGCCGGCGAATCCGGCGAGCGCCAGACACCACGCCAGTGCGCCGACGAGCACGAGTTCCGGCAGCCGCGCAATCTGTTTGAAAATTTTCGGCAAGGCAAAACGGCTCGTCAGAAACGCGACGGACAAAAGCAAAATAACTTTGCCCAACGCCAGCACGAGCGGCGCGATGGCGGGATTTTTTAGATTTGGCTGAATGGCGAGAAACAGAATCACAAACACAGCTTGCAACACCAGCACGCCGAGCGTGATGCGGCCGGCGAGCGTTTCGAGTTCGCGTTTGTCGTAGAGAATTTTGACGATGATGACCGTGCTGCTCATCGCAGCGGCGATGGCGAGATAGATGGCTTCCAGTTTATTCTGCGCCGGGCCGATGAAGTTGAAGACCAGCCAGCCCAGCACCGTGCAGCCGATGATTTGCGCGAGCGCCGTGAACGTGATGACGCGGCCCGCGCTCAACATTCGTTTGAGGTCAATCTCCAGTCCAATCATGAAAAGCAGCAGCGACAGACCGATTTCGGAAATGGTCTGGATGGAATCGGGATTGGTGACCCATTGAAATCCGTGCGGGCCGACGGCAAATCCGGCGACGAGATAGGCGAGGAGCAATGGCTGGCGAGCCACTTGGGAAATCACGGCAACCACCCAAGCTGCAATGATGCAGATCGCGATATCGGTGACAAGTCCGTGCTCCATGACGCCGGAAAATTAACCGCGAAATCCCCGAAACACACGCAAGAATTTTATTCTTTCGTGTGCGGTTCGCGTGGCGCGCGGCCTTTGCGTTTCAATAAAATCAACCCAACACTTCCAACGATGCCTGCGTGTGCGCCAACTTCGTGCGCCATTCCACCAGACGTTGTTCGTGTTCCGCCAAAACGGCGGGCGGAACTTTCGTGGTGAAGTTCGGATTTGCCAGCTTCTGTTCCACCTTCACGATTTCGGATTGAATCTTCTCCACTTCCTTCGTGAGACGAATTTTCTCAGCGGCGACGTCGATCAAACCTTCGAGCGGCAGGAACAATTCTCCGAGTGGCGACGCGACAACGGGAGTGCCTTTGGGCGGCTGATAGGCGTCGTTCACTTCGAGCGATTCGGCGTTGAGCAGGAGCTTGATGACTTCCGCGTCGTGCGGCGTGAGATGTTGCGCGGGCTTGAAGACGTATTTCACCTTCTTCGCGGCTTGGATGTTGCCGGCGCGGCGCAGGTCGCGGCCGTTGCGGACGAGTTCGTATTTGGTATCCGTCATCTCGAGGTAGCAATCGTCGAGGCCGTAGTGGCCTTTGAAATCGTCGTCGAACGGCAATGGCCACGGCGCGTTCATGATGGTCTTGCCGCCTTGATTGTCCGGCATGTCGGTGGCGTAACCCATCCCGTTCCAGAGTTCTTCCGTGATGAACGGCACGAACGGATGGAACAAACGGATCGTGTGCGAGAGCACAAAATCAATCACGGCAATCGTGTTGGCTTTCTTTGCTTCTCCCTCGCCCCCACCGGGGGAGAGGGTGGGGTGAGGGGGCGTCTTAGTTCCAGACGCTGCCTCATCTTGCTCGTGCCCCCTCATCCCAGCCTTCTCCCCCGATGGGGGAGAAGGAGGAGAATCGGCAGGCGGACGTGGCAGTGACGCCTTGCTCGCCTCCACATACCAATCGCAATATTCGCTCCAGAAAAATTTGTAGAGCGCGGCAGTGGCTTCGCTGAATTTATATTCGTTCAGCGCGATCGTGACTTCGCGGATCGCGGCATCGAGCTTGAGCAGAATCCATTTATCATCCGGCGTGAGCAACGTGCGTTCGATCTCGCCTTGCACTTCGCCGCCTTGCATCTGGCGGAAGCGGCAGGCGTTCCAAAGCTTGTTGCAGAAATTGCGACCGAGTTCCACGTCCTTCTCGTCGAAGAGCACGTCCTGACCGAGCGGCGCGCTGCACATGGTGCCGAAGCGGAGGGCGTCCGCGCCGTATTGGGCGATGAGCACGAGCGGGTCGGGCGAATTGCCGAGCGTCTTGGACATCTTGCGGCCCTGCTTGTCGCGGATGATGCCGGTGAAATAAACATTCTGGAACGGCATCGCATCCGGGAGCGCAAACTTCGCGTCGCCCATGAATTCGTAGCCGGCCATGATCATGCGCGCGACCCAGAAGAAAATGATGTCCGGCCCGGTGACGAGGTCGGTGGTCGGATAAAATTTCTTCAACGTCTCGGTCTGCTCCGGCCAGCCCATCGTGGCGAACGGCCACAGCCACGAGCTGAACCAGGTGTCGAGCACGTCGGGGTCTTGGGTGAAACCTTCAGCTTCGAGAGCTTTCGCTTCTAATTCAGAAAATGTGATGGCTTCAAACTCTGTCAAATCAGGAGTTTCCCGGACGATTCGCCAAAACGTGGTATTTCCTTGCTGTTTTGAAAAGCTATCCTCGAACAGCGGATTCTCTTCAACTTGAGTATCAGAACCTTCAAGCAGATTTGAAACTGTGTTGAAAAGCCATTTTTTCCTGTCGCGACTCTTGAGAGTTTTTTCATCCGCAGAAGTTTGCTTCCTCCACACCGGAATCCGATGGCCCCACCAAAGCTGCCGGCTGATGCACCAGTCCTGAATGTTCGTCAGCCAGTGGTCATACACTTTCGCCCAGCGGTCGGGATGAAATTTCATCCGGCCCTCGGCCACGCAGGCCTTGGATTCCGGCACGGCGGGATATTTCAAGAACCATTGCTCGCTCAAACGTGGTTCAATCGGCACATCCGCGCGCTGGTTGAAACCGACGTTATTCTCGTATGGCTTGGCTTCGATCATCACGCCCTGTTCCGCGAGAATTTCCACCGCAACTTTGCGCGCCTTGAACCGGTCGAGTCCTGATAGTGGCCCGCCTGCTAGGGCGTTCATGGTGCCGTCGGCGTTGATGACTTCGATGAGCGGCAGCTTGTGGCGCGCGCCGATGTCGAAGTCCGCCTTGTCGTGCGCGGGTGTGACCTTGAGCACGCCGGTGCCGAATTCAAAATCCACATGCTCGTCGCCGATGATCGGAATGAGCTTCTGCTCGCGCGGCAATTCGGCGGGCAGCGGACGCACGATGTGCTTGCCGATGAGATGCGCGTAACGCGGGTCTTTCGGATTCACGGCCACGGCGGTGTCGCCGGGAATCGTCTCGGGACGCGTGGTGGCGATGGTGAGCCAAGTGTCCGGCGCTTCCGCCACCTGCACCTTGAAGTGATACATGAAACCTTTCTGCGGTTTCATTTCCACTTCTTCGTCGGACAACGCCGTCTGCGTGGCGGGACACCAGTTCACCATGCGTTTGCCGCGATAGATGAGGCCTTTCTTGTAAAGCTCGACGAACACCTTCTGCACGCAGCGGGAATATTCCGGATCCATCGTGAAGCGTTCGCGCGTCCAATCGCACGAGCAGCCGAGCTTCTTGAGCTGGTTGATGATGATGTCGCCGTGTTTTTCTTTCCACACCCAGACGCGCTTGAGAAATTCCTCGCGGCCGAGATCGTGACGGGATTTTTTCTCCTCTTTCTTGAGCTGCTTCTCCACCATCACCTGCGTGGCGATGCCGGCGTGGTCGGTGCCTGGCAGCCAGAGGACTTCCTTGCCGTCCATGCGCGCCTTGCGGCTCAAGATGTCTTGAATCGTGTTATTCAAAACATGGCCCATGTGCAACATGCCGGTGACGTTCGGCGGCGGGATGACGATGGAATACGCGGGCTTGGCGGACTTCGGATTGGCGGTGAAGCAACCTTGCTTCAGCCAGAAGTCATACCATTTGTCCTCGACGGACTGCGGTTCGTAGGCTTTGGAAATTTCAGACATAATCAGACACGAATTTCACTAATTAACACGAATTAAAACTTACAGAACAACGCGTTTATGGTTCAGCGAATCTTCGCCGAAGTTCACGAGCAATCCCAGTTTCAACTTTGAAGCGGCCAGATAATTCAGCGTTTGTTTGATGTGCGAATCAGTCAAACACTCAATCGCTTTCGCTTCCAAAATAATTTTATCCAACACCACAAAGTCAGCAAAATACTTGTGCGGCAAAATCACGCCTTTGTAGACCAACTTGAATTCCAGCTCACGCTTGAACGGAATTCCCTGCCGTTGGAATTCGATTTCCAGCGCATCTTTGTAAATTACTTCATTGTGACCTTTACCCAGTTCACGATGCACTTCCATGCAACAACCGACAATTTTGAACGCCTCTTCTTTGTAAATGAGTTCGCCCATGAATTCGTGCTAATTAGTGAAATTCGTGTCTCACTTCTTCAGCAGCGCGAATTCCATCGAGTCTACCAGCGCTTCGAGGCTGGCTTCGATGATGTTCTCGCTCACGCCGACGGTGCCCCATTCGCGCTTGCCGTCGGTGGATTCGATGAGCACACGCGTCTTCGCCGCCGTGCCGGCCACGCCGTCGAGGATGCGCACCTTGTAATCCGTGAGCGTGATCTTTTTAAGCTTCGGGAAAAATTTTGCGAGCGCGAGACGTAGCGCGGCGTCGAGCGCGTTTACTGGGCCGTCGCCTTCCGCTACGGTCTGCGATATTTTTTTCCGACGCGGACTTTGACAGTCGCTTCGCATACGGAACCCTTGGCATCCCGCCGCATGGAGACGTGATACGTATCCACCGTAAACGGCAGTTCGCGTTTCTTCAGCGCCTTGCTGATGAGCAACGCCATGGAACCTTCAGCGGCTTCGTATTCGTAGCCTTTGTTTTCCAGTTCCTTGACGCGGTTGAGGATCGGCTTCAGCTCCGGCGTGTCGTTTGTGAGCTTGAAGCCCAGTTCCTGCGCCTTGATGACGATGTTGCTGCGACCGGCGAGATCACTGATGAGAATGTTCCGTTCGTTGCCGACGAGCGACGGGTCCACGTGCTCGTAGCTCGAAGCCAGCTTCTGCACCGCGTTGACGTGCGCGCCGCCTTTGTGCGCGAACGCCGACGAACCGACCCACGGCAGACGCGGGTTGTGACGCAAGTTCGCGACTTCGTCCACGAACATGGATAGTTCCTTCAACTTCGCGAGCGACTTCGCGGGCACGGAAGTTTTCTTCAGCTTCAGAGCCACGCAGGGAATGACGCTGGTCAAATTGCAATTGCCCGTGCGTTCGCCGTAGCCGTTGATGGTGCCTTGCACATGCACCGCGCCCGCGTCCAATGATGCCAACGCATTCGCGACGCCGAGGCCGATGTCGTCATGCGTGTGAATGCCGATCTTGCAATTCAGTTTGGATTTGGCCGTCTTGGTGATGGCCGCAATTTCGCTCGGCAGGCAACCGCCGTTCGTATCGCACAACACGACGAAATCCGCGCCGGCTTTTTCTGCCGCGCGCCACGTGTCGAGCGCGTATTCGGGATCGAGCTTGTAGCCGTCAAAGCCATGCTCAGCGTCGTAGATGACAAACTTGCCGTGGTCTTTCAGGAACTTCACCGTGTCGCCGATCATCGCCAGATTTTCTTCTGGCGTGCAGCGCAACACTTCTTTGACGTGCAGCATGGAAGTCTTGCCGTAAATCGTCACGACGGGCGTTTCCGCTTCGATGAGCAAACGCACTTGGTCATCCGATTCAACGGGCACGCCTTTTTTGCGCGTCGAACCAAACGCCGCGAGTTTCGCATTCTTGAATTTCTTCTTCTTCGCCTGCGCAAAGAATTCGATGTCCTTGGGATTGGAGCCCGGCCAGCCGCCTTCAATATAATGAACGCCAAAAGAATCGAGCTTCTCGGCAATTCGCAATTTGGCTGCGACCGAGAAATTGATGCCTTCGCCCTGACTGCCGTCGCGCAGGGTCGTGTCGTAGATTTCGACTTGGGGTTTCATAATTGTCCGCAAAAAGCGGAGGCACACTATCTCTTAAATCGCCTTAAGTGGCAAACCGGAATTCAGACTGTGCAGGAGCGTTGAGGTCGCAACCGGTGCGATTATGGGTGCAGCACCGTAACCCGCAAGATCCCGATGATGCCAATGACAATCCAGAAGGCGTTGAGCAGCGTGTAGGCAGAATCTTTTTTTAATACCGCGCACCAGGTCAGGCCGACAGCGTCAATCGTATTGAAAATCCAGACGAACAAAAATGGACTGTGCGCGCCCAGCCAGTTTACCAATGAGAAACTACTGATGCGCATCACCACGCCAGCCAGTTCAATAGTCTTGATGTGTTTGCGAATGAATGGATTCAAGAGCGATGTAAGTTTGACAGTCATATGGCGGCAGAATTCTGAAATGAAACACGATGGGACGCAACAAATCCCGAACTACTATTGGCAGGAATGTCCGTTGGATTGCGCTTTGCTCAAATGAGGTTAAAGTTTCCCGCATGGAAGAATTTGCCGATGTCCAATGTCCGTTCTGCGGTCAATCGTTTACTGTGGCGATTGACACGGGTATCGCGTCGCAATGCTTCACGACGGATTGCGAAGTGTGCTGTCGGCCGTTTGAAGTCGTAGCCGAATGCGAAGATGGCGAAATTGTCAGTGCCGAAGTTCGTTCCGCTTGAACAACCGCGGGCTACAACAAATCTTTGTCCGACATCACTTGCCCTTGGATTTGCTCCACGACGAGGCGGGTGCGCGTCAAAGCATTGTCCTGCGTCTCGCCAAAAAATGATTTCAAGCGCACGCGCACGGCGGCAATAAATTCACCATTGCGATCGTGTAACGGCAGCGTCATGGACACGATGCCTTTTTCGCGCACAAACGAAACCGTGCCGTCCTTTATGGCTTTTTCTTCCGCGTCCGTGCCGGCTTTGCCGATTTCCGCCGGGTCATTGCTGGCGACGGCGCGTGTCGCACCGTCGGCCTGCGTCGTGTAAATCCGCAACGTGACGATGCGCGGCTGTTTTTTCATGATGTCGTTCACGACGATTTGCGCGGCGGGCACGATGGGCGTGTAATCCACCAGCGCGTCGGCAAAATAACTTATCGCATCCGATTTCGTGCGAAAACCAATCCAACCTTCCGTGAATGAATTATCACCGAGCGCGGGCATCACGGGTTTGTCGTCGAAAGCAATGTTGATTTGGTTGCCTTCGCATTGCACGCCGAGTGTATGCCAGTCGCCCGCCGTCACATTCAGCGTTGGTCCGATGGGGTCGGAGCGCACATCGTTCACAACCTTGTAAAATCTGACGTTTTTTCCGAGCGCGCTCGCGCGGACGACGTAGTAGTTCGAGGCATTTTGATAACGAAAAACCACGCCTGCCATTTGTTCCGTAACGCCGCTGACAATTTTGAACCGCGTGGTGAATTTGAAATTGCGGAATTTCTCGCCCGTGAAAATCAGCATTGGAAAACGTTCGTCCGTCGGGTCGTTGCTTGTTTGTGCCAGCACACCGTGGCGCGCGACGACGAGTGCCTTATCCGAAAGCGGCGCGAGCAGCGGTGGAACTTCCGCCGTGATGATTCGCCAGTCGCCCGGTTGACCGCCGCCCGCGAGTACTGCCACAAAATTTGTCGGCGGCGCGCCCGTCGCCGTCTCGTTGAAGTTAAACTGGATCTCTGCGCTGAAAGCCAACCACGCCAGCATCAAGCCGAGAATCCAACTAATTAATCGCATGGCGCAGCGTAGCAAAACCGACGGCGCAGGCAAAATAGTTTTGCCAACCGGCGACGAAATCGCAGAATGCACGGATGAAATCCCACCGTCTCGTCGCCGTGTTGCTCGGCGCAATTTTGTCGCTGCAAATTTCCGCGCGCGCGGAATTAAAAGTTGCTGCCATCTTCGGCGACAACATGGTTTTGCAGCAGCAAATGGCCGTGCCGATTTGGGGTTGGACGACTTCAAACGCGGAAGTCATCGTGAAATTTTCCGGCCAGACGAAAACTACACGCGCCGATGTGGACGGCAAATGGCTTGTGAAACTGGATAAATTAAAAATGTCCGCCGAACCGCAAACGCTCGTCGTTCAAGCTCGCGAGTTAGAACCATTTGATTCCGCGTCCGTCACCAATGCTGCCGCACTCACCAATGAACTTTCCGGCCTGATTCATGCGCGACCAACTGAAAGTGGATTGCAAATAACCGCCGTTGAATCTACGACCACGAAAACTTTCACGAACATTCTCGTTGGCGAAGTGTGGCTGGCGTCCGGCCAGTCGAACATGGAAAAACCCATCGGCAATCAGCCCGGCCAAAAGCCGACGTTCAACGCCGAGGCCGAACTGGCCGCTGCGAATTATCCGAACATCCGTATTTTCAAGGTGGAAAAAACTTTGGCTGCCACGCCGCAAAAAGATTTGAGCAAGTTCAAACCGTGGCAGGAATGTAATTCTAATTCGCTTGATAGTATTAGCTTTTCTGCCGCCGCGTATTTCTTTGGTCGCGAGCTACACACGAATCTGAACGTGCCAGTCGGCTTGGTTGAATCGTCGTGGGGCGGCACGCGCATTGAGCCGTGGACGCCGCCGGTCGGTTTTGAAATGGTTGTCTCGCAGAAAAGATTCGCCGCGACGCAAATCAACGCCATAAATAAAATTCCGAACACGAAACCGACGGCGATTTACAACGCGATGATTGCGCCGCTGGCGGGCTTCGCGTTGCGCGGCGCGCTTTGGTATCAAGGCGAGTCGAATCTGATGGGCACGAATCAGGACAACGATTATCTGGAATATGCGGACAAGATGGCTGCGCTCGTCGGCGGCTGGCGCGCGATTTGGCACGAAGGCGATTTCCCGTTTTACTTCGTGCAGATAGCGCCGTTCAAGTATTACGGTGCTAAAACGCGCCGCGCCAATTCGCCGGAGATGTTGCCGGAATTTTGGACGCTGCAATCGCAGGCCGCGCGCCGCATCAAGCACACTGGCATGGCCGTAACCACCGACCTCGTGAACAATCTCGACGACATCCATCCGCGCGACAAATCTACCGTCGGTCATCGTCTCGCGCTGCTCGCGCTCGACGAAACTTACGAAAAGGAAGTCGTCAGCGAAGGTCCAGTGTTCGACGAGATGAAAATTTCCGGCGCCAAAATCATCGTTGAATTCGCGCACGCACACGGCGGATTGATAAGCCGCGACGGCCAACCGCTGACGTGGTTCACGATTGCGGGCGCGGACGGAAAATTCGTTCCGGCCGAGGCGAAAATAACCGGCAAAGAAACTGTGGAAGTTTCTTCTGCTGACGTGAAACAGCCGACGGTAGTTCGTTTTGCGTGGAATGAAATCGCCCAGCCTAATTTGTGCAACGCCGCCGGCTTGCCCGCCGAACCATTCCGCACGGACTCGCCGAGTAAGTAAGATTTAGCCAAAGCAAAACGGCGAGCCGAAATCGGCTCGCCGTTTTTTGATTTCAAATTTATTTACTTCATCTGCGCCAGAATTTGATCGGTGATGGCTTTCACCGCCGCCTCGGCTTCGGGGTCGAGACCCACGGTGGGTTCGCTGGAGGTGTTGGTCTGGCTGGTTGCACCGGGACGCCATTCGCCGCTGTCGCAAAGTTCGCATTCCTTCATGCCGATGCGCGGATCCACAAAGCCGAGGCTCTGCTTGATGTTGAGAATCTCTTTCATCTGCGGGCCGGTGAACGTATTGATCGGCTTGCCGAGCTGACCGGCGACGACGATCGTGCGGCAGTAGGCTTCGATGATTTCCATGCGCCAGTAGGCTTCCTCGATGTTATTGTGGCTCCAGGTCACGACGCCGTGGTTGGCCATGAGGATGGTGTTGTAATCATCGGTCATGTCGGCGACGAGCTTGCCCATCTCCGGCGAACCCGGCGTGCGATACGGCGCGACACCGACAGAGCAAAACACTTCATACTCCGGCAACATGCAGGTGGGCGGCGCCTGGCCGACGACCGCGAACGCCGTCGCGTAAGGCGGATGACAATGGCAGGTGGCAACCGCCTTCGGCTGCTTCTTCATCATCTGCAAATGCATCAAAATTTCGCTCGTGCGTTTCTTGGTGCCGCAAAGCTGGTTGCCTTCAAAATCCACGAGGCACATATCCGATGGCTTGAGCGAGCCTTTGCTCACGAGCGTCGGCGTGCAGATGGCGATGTCTTCGCCGACGCGGATGGCCATGTTGCCGCCGTTGCCGTCCACGTAGGCACGCTTCCATAAACGATGACCCATCTCGCAAATCTGCTCTTTCAAGCTGTGCGCGTAGGGCGAAGCGAAGAACGCTTCAAGCTCCGCTTTGGAAGACTTCGAGTTCAACTTCTTGGTCGGCGGCGACAATTTGTCGGCGCTGACGGGTGCAGGGGTGTTGCCGGTCGCAATGGCACGTGCGCCATTGGTCTCGATGTCCTGCAGCAGCTCGCGCGCGGACGGCGTGACGATAGCGTCGGCAGGGATATTGACGCCCTGACCGCTGCGGATCATTTCCTGGATGTCACGAACACTGATAACTTGGCTCATATAAATTTATTTTAGCAGTTGGCAGATGGCAGTTAGGAGATAGGGCTGCTTGTTTGCCCCAACTTCCAACTCCCATCTTCTATCTTACACTTAGCCCTTCCACGGGCTGTAAAACATTTCGTCCACCAGCGCGCAATTGATCGCGTCAATCGGCGGCGATACTTCGAACGGTTGCGCGGCTTCCGCGCCTTCTTCGTATCCGATTACATCGCCCACGCCACCACCGAGATTGTCATACACGACCAGGCTTGGGTCGGTGCCCATGCTCGGCTTCGCGTCGATGCCTTTGGCAAACTGTTCGCGGTTGAACGGGCTGACCACCAGAAAACGTCCGCCCTTCAGCAAGTCCACCGACTTGCTCAACGTGACGCGACCGATGACGGTTCCAAGTTTCACTTAAATTCTCACTCCCGGTTCATGTTCATCCACGATGCCGGTGACGAGCCAGCGCACGGGGCTTTTATCCACGCCCACGGCCTTGCGCGCCGCTTTGCCGTCCGACGAAATCACCACTTGCTGGTGCATGCCCGCGCCGTGCGAATCAATCGCGATGATTGGCGCACCTTCCGGTTGACCATTGCCGCCGATTGGCTGGCAGATCACCAAACGCCACGCATCGAAACTCGGATGTTTCCGAGTCGCAACCAAGTTGCCTTCGACGCGCGCGAGTAACATGGCTCAATAAATCCGCAGATTGTCCACCATCACGCAGCGGCGGACGCGCGTGAACGTGCGAGGATTCGTGATGCCTTCGCCCGTCGGCGTGGCAACGGAGAAACTTAAATAACCTTCGCCGCCCAAGCCGAGGCCGGCCGTGGACGGACCGTTCTTAACGAATAGTGTCGTATCCATCGCGCGTGCCATCGCCGTGATGCTTTCGACATCGTGCGAATGGATGATGGCGGTGTGTTTGTAATTGTGTTCCGATTGCAACGAGCGTTCGATGCCTTCCTCGACACTTTTCACGCGCACGATCGGCAGCATGGGCATCATCTGTTCTTCCTGCACGAACGGATGCATCGCATCCGTTTCGCCGAACAGCAACTGCGTGCTGGACGGAATATTCACGCCCGCCGCCTGCGCGAGCACCGACGGATCTTTGCCGATGAAATCTTTGTTGGTGTGAGCCTGCGCGCAACCGCCGCCTTGCCCCGGCGTGATGGTGAACGCCGCTTTGGTGAGATTTTCCACCTGCGACGAATTCAATTTCACCGCGCCGTTCTCGGACAGTTTCTGCATCAGCTTGTCCGCGACTTGATCGAGAACGAAAACCTGTTTCTCGCCGATGCACAAAAGATTGTTGTCGAATGCCGCGCCGGAAATGATCGCCTTCGCCGCACGCGTCGGACAACAGGTGTCGTCCACGAACACCGGCGGATTGCCAGGGCCGGCACAGATAGCGCGCTTGCCGGTCTGCATCGCCGCTTTCACGACCATCGGTCCGCCGGTGACGAGCAACAGGCGGGTGAATTCGTTTTTGCAAAGCGCGTTGAAGGAATCCAGCGACGGCTTCTCGATGATGCACGCGATGTTTTCAATTCCCGTCTCGCGATAGATCGCCTCGTTGTAAGCGCGCACGGCCAACGCCGCGCATTTCGCCGCGCTTGGATGCGCGTTGAACACGACGGAATTTCCCGCCGCGCAAATGTTCACGATGTTGCCGCTCAGCGTGGGAATCGAATGCGTGCTGGGCGTGATCGCGCCGACGACGCCGAACGGAGTAAATTCTTCCAGCGTGATGCCATGATCGCCGCTGCGCGCATCGGGGCGGAGCCAGTCAACGCCAGGCACGAGCTTGATGATTTGCAGCTTCGCGATTTTGTGATCGAGGCGGCCGATCTTCGTTTCATCAAATTCAATCTTGCCCCATTGCTCGGCATTTTTTTCGGCAAGCGTCTTGACGATTTCTTCGATCTTTCGGCGGGCGGCGATGCCTTTTTGTTTCAATTGCAAAAACGATTCTTGTGCTGCAGCGCAGGCTTCTTCCGCCGTGGCGAAAACCCCGAACTTGCCGCGTAGGGCAGGAGCCGTCGCCGATTTTTTTACGTTGCAGCCGCACGATTCAGATTTCGCAGCGGGCGCAGCGGGGGCGGGGGCTGGTTTGCTGGTAGCTGTCGCGTTGCCGCCCAACCGGCCCAACACTTCGGCCACCACATCACGGATCAAAGTTTCGTTCACGGCGCTCATAATTCAATCAACGGGTCTTTGCGCTAAAAATTTCTTTTCCAAAAACATCCACGCTGTCCACCAAGCCAATGATGACAGCATCGATCGGCGCGTCCTTCATGCCGGGCGCGAGACGCGCGGAACTGCCTTGGCAGAACAAAACCAGTTCGCCCTCGCCCGCGCCAAGTGCATCCACGGCCACGATGGTGTTGGCGCCCGGACGAAACTTCGTCGGGTCTTTTTCATCCACGAGCTGCGGGCGCAGCAGCAACAGTTTGCGGCCCGACATATTCGGGTCCTTCTTCGTGGCAACCACCGTGCCTTCGACTTTGGCGAGGAACATAAAGTTAGTGTTCAGTGTTCAGTTTTAAGTGTTCAGCCGGATGCTTCCAGCTGAACACTGAACACTTGAAACTGGGTTACTTCTTCTTGGGCAACACCGCTTCCACATCCGCGTGCGGGCGGGCGATGACATGCACGCTGACCAGTTCGCCTTTGATGGCCTTGATGGCCTGCGCGCCGGCGTCGGTGGCGGCCTTGACGGCGGCGACATCGCCAACGACACACGCGGTGCAGAGGGCGTTGCCGACCTGCATCATCGGGCCGGCGAGCTCGACGTTGGCGGCTTTGAGCATCGCGTCCGTCCCCTCGACGAGGGCAACGAGTCCGCGGGTTTCGATCATTCCAATGGCTTGTGGCATAATTTTATTTGGTTGTTGGTTGAGAGTTGTTCGTAAATTTAATTTTTCTTCGTTTCCAAAAATCGTTTAGCTTCGCGCGCCACGACGAGTTCCTCGTTCGTGGGAATCACAAAAACTTTCACGGCGGAATCCGCCATGCTGATGACGGCTTCGGTTGCGCGGGTGGAACTATTTTTCTCCGCATCCAGCTTGATGCCGAGATTTTCCAGGTTCGTGCAAATTGCGGCGCGCAGTTCCGCGCGGTTCTCGCCGATGCCGGCGGTGAAGACGATGGCGTCCGCGCCGTTCAACTGCAAAAAGTAGCTGCCGATCCAGTGCCGCGCACTGGCGACATAGGCATCCAGTGCGAGCTTCGCCTTGGCGTCGTCTTTCAGCGCCGCTTCGCCGATGTCGCGGATGTCGTTGGACAAGCCGCTCAAACCTTTCAAGCCGCCTTCTTTCGTGAGTTGGCGCTGCGCTTCTTCCACGCTGATGCCGAGCGTCTTCACCGCGTAGGGCAGGGCTTCGGCATCGAGATCGCCGACGCGATTGTTCTGCGGCAAACCGGACTGCGGACTCATGCCCATGCTCGTGCCGATGGACGCGCCGTTTAAAATGCCGGTGATGCTCGAACTGCCGCCGAGGTGGCAGGAGATCACGCGCAGTGGCGCTCCGGAAATTTGTTTCGCGACACCATGGACGTAAAGCTGCTGCGCTCGTTCCGCGATGTCGGGACGGCCCAGCATTTCGGCCGAGCGCTCGGCGATGAACTTGTGGCTCGCGCCGTGGAATCCCCAGCGGCGCACGCCGATGTCCAGCCACGCCTGCGGCACGGCGTAGCGCTGCGACGCTTCGGGCGCGAACTGGTGAAACGCGGTTTCAAACAGCGCGATGAGCGGCACGCCCGGCATCCGCTGCGCGAACAGTTTGATGCCGGTGATGTAAGGCGGATTGTGTGCGGGCGCGAGACCGTTGTAATCAGTCATAGCCTGCAGCACGCGCTCGTCGAGCCGCACGCAGCCGGTGACGTTCTTGGCGATGACGGTCTTGAAGCCGACGGCGCTCAATTCGCTTTCGCTGGCGATGGCGTTGGCCTTCTTCAGTTCGGCGAGGCAATCCTCAATCGCCTTGGGATAATCGGTGACGCGCTCAAATCCGCCTTTGTGCAACAGGCGTTCGGCGTTGTTCGAGCAGTCGAACAACCGCCACTTGAGCGAGGTCGAACCGATATTGGCGACGAGAATTTTCATTCGTTAAATTGTTAAATGCTTGAATCGTTAAATCGGTTTTTGTTCGCGCCGATGAAGCAATTCAACAAATCTCCATTTAACAAATCACTCCAACCATTTTCCCAATCCGCTCAATCCATCATGCGGACGCGGGATCACCTGGACGCTGACAACCGCACCAACCTGCGCGGCGGCGGCGGCTCCGGCATCGGTCGCGGCTTTCACGGCGGCGACATCGCCCCGGAAAAACACGGTGACATAACCACTGCCGACTTTTTCCCAGCCGGTGATGTGGACGTTCGCGGATTTGAGCGCGGCGTCAGCGGATTCCACGGCGGCGCAGAAGCCCTTGCATTCAATCATTCCAACAGCTTGTTTTGACATATTGGTTAAGAGTTAAAATTTCGGTTGGTTGAATTATTTCTTGGCGACGCCGTTGCCGAGGAACGCGGCGAGTAGTTCTTCGTGCGGGCGCGCGATGATGTGCGAGCCGACGAGTTCGCCGACCTTGGCGGCGGCTTTGGCGCCGGCGTCCACGGCGGCCTTGACGCTGCCGATATCGCCCTGGGC